>Ga0065711_1000328_pt1 | contig 72257 bp, 26 predicted proteins | sample Hoacrofraction12_FD_59098 | JGI IMG/M metagenome (GOLD analysis project Ga0065711, IMG submission 59098) | Hoatzin crop microbial communities from Cojedes, Venezuela - Epithelial fraction 12 v2 (version 2) | ecosystem: Host-associated > Birds > Digestive system > Esophagus > Crop | place... | reverse complement strand
ACACCCGCCTCATTCAGCAGCGGCCCCACATTGTCCCTAGCCTTCCTTTTGCTGCTGATGTAGTTGAAGAAGCCCTTCTTGTTGTTTTTGACATCCCTTGCCAGCTTCAATTCCAGGTGGGCCTTGGCCTATTCCAGGTGAGCCTTGGGAAGAGTACATACATACATACAAGCAAAAACTAGCTCCCAAATGAAGTGTAAATGCAGGCACAAAGTCTCTATGTTGTCTGTTAAGTTTTCTTCTAGTGAGCCCCAAATGCTTGAGATCAATACAGAAATGAAGAGGCTTACCAGGTACCCAGCACAAGGGAATCACTGGTGGTGATTCACTGGTAAATTAAGAAACACCCAGGAAATAGAAGAAAGTAATGCTAAAATATGAATATATAAATTGCAAATGAACAGCCTGTCCTGAGCCTATATAATGTAAAATTTCCTACCTGTAGACTATATTTCTTAAAAAAAAATTCCTCTCTCCCATGGAGTTTCTGTCTTTGCAGCCTTTTGTCTTTACAGAGTCAGGATATGCAGCTGATAGGACATTGTGAAAGGCTGTGTGCTTGCTGCACCCATTACCTTGTGCTGACATCTGCCTGCACTGGTCAGAGGTAGCTGGGAACAGAGTGATGAAGAGGAAGAGGCAGACCTTGTTTCACCACTTTGAATAGCCCACAGAGGCCATGCAAAAAATATGAGTAACAAGAACTGGCTAGCGCACAGGAGACAGCTTAAAGGCTTAAAATCAAGACTTAACAAAAATGGAAGAAGTAGTACATTTTGTATGAAAACCAAGGTTCTGAGCATTGTTATTGTATTTTTATGCTTTTACTAAGATTATTCCAGGGCAAGGCTGAATGAGGTGAGGGTTTTGTCAGGCATGTTTCCTTCCTGGAGCCTGGAGGGTTCCACATTCAGCACTCATCAAATTGATGAACACCTTCTGATGAAACCTTGGTTCATCAAATCAAGGTTTCAAACTTGAAAAATAATAATGAAGAGCTTGAGTGGTTCATTTCTGTTCAATACAGTACGTGAATATCTCTCTCTGTGTTTAGAGATGAGGTGAGCCCTGCGGTCTGGCAGCTCTGCACAAATTGCCTCTGCCTTTCCCAAGGAAGGCTTAGGATCCAGGCATCACTGCCTGAAAGCGCTGGAGTGTCACTGTCTTCTGCAGGACCATATAGTGAAATACAATGTTTCCCACAGTTCTGGGTCAAGCCTACCCTGGGCACTGTGGGAAGGTGATGGGGAAGCCATTACTGACATTCCCAGGGTGATCCTGGGAAGGGTGGCTCAGTCATGTTTCAGTGCCCTCTCCCTAAGTGGGTCTCAGCATCCTCACCCTGATGCTCTGTAACGCTGAGTCATTACAAGTCTGAATTCACAAGAAGAAGGACAACTAATATTCTGGCTGTTAAGAAAATGGATGAAAATATGCAGTCCTCATACTAAAGGTCTCTTAGTTTTGCAGAAGATAATTACGTTTTTACAACCCGTTTACCGTACACAGAGAACTAGAAAAAAAACAAAGAGCTTTAGAACACCCAAGAGGCAGCAATTAGTTTCACGGGGGAGTCTGGTCATTTGCATTTTGTCTTGTCTGCTTAAGTTTCAAAGAAAGATGACCCTACACTTTGCTAAAGACATTTTAGAATGTGGCCAGAGCACTTGAGTTTTCAAAACTGTTGGGTTTGTTGTAGCTACTTGTGCTGCACTGCCATGGCTGCTAGCACAGATGATTCATTTATACAGGTTATCCAAAAGAAAGCTCTGCATTCGGTGGAGTAAAGGGTTGCATTAAGAGTCTCTACCTCATGTATACAGTGAAAATGAGATTTTTTTTTTGGGGGGGGTGGAATTTATTTCTGGAATAAACATACTTTCAAAATGTTTTACTTTGGAACAAAATAAATTTAACATTCTGTAAGTTAAAAAATGCTGTTTTGCCTCCCCAAAGATTCTGGTGTTACCCTCATTTAACATGTTTGCATTTCTGGCAAGTATGATTTAGTGACTGAACCAAGGCTTTAAAGTATGGTGGACCAGGGTTGGTCTAGGGGTGTATTCAGAAAGAGAGAGCAGCCGCATATTTTTTGTTGAAGTCTGACTGCTTCTTTCCTGCTCCTGTGAACATTTGATCCTTGATGCCTTTGGCTTAATTCATAGCCACCCACTTCAGAGATGAAGGAGCCTGTGGAGTCGGTCATGAAGGACCTGCTATCCCAACATGTTTTAAGAGAAGGACTGTTGCCAGTAGAAGACGTGTGGTTGTGGAGTAAACTGTGATGCCTTCAAATTGATCCTACTTTGTGCTGGTTTAGAGAGAAGTTTGGCTCACTTTCTAGTTACTGAGCTTTACAGGAAACTGGGAGAGACCACAGCCATTTTTGCTCATGGTTGTTAGACCGAGGGAACTTGAGGAAAACCACTGACTCTGGGACAGCGATACAAAGCTGGTAGACGCCATGCACAGGCAGCTAAACTTCACGTAGCAGCGAAGTCTACAGGTGAATCTGGAAGGTGTGTCTCCAGGGGCGTGGGTGCTGGGCTTCCCCCGGCTCTCCCGGCTGGAAGGCCCCGCTGCAGTGTGTCCACCAGCCACCAGATGTCTCCGTGTTGCGCTGGGCAGCGCAGGCTCCTCCTGGCTGGTGGTCAACACGGGAGACAAGGGTGGAGCTCAAGTTCATGCCTGCAGTTTTTAGTCCAGGTTGCTTTAATTCTGCCTAAAATGCTTGAGGTTAAATAAAAGCTTACTTTGTATGAATCTCCTTGTGATAATGGTGGGTTACTGGTAAGAAAGCAAGGACAGTAGGCCAATAGACTTTCCAAAGCCGAGATAGTGTTGACATTATTGAAATTGATTCCTATGTCGTTTTCGCCGTAAGTCTTTGTTCAGGATTTTTCTCATGTTAATCACAGTTTAAATACTCCATTAAGAGAATTTTTATCTGACTGTGCACTGTATATTTAAACTGTATTCTTATTAAGATGAAAGATATTTAATGTCAAAAATCACATGCAGGTACTTGAAATTCTGATATTTCAAAATTTACAAGTTGCTACAAATTTTCTTTCAATGACTTTTTCATAAAATGTTGTATATTACTTATAGTTCTTCTTTTGAAATACCAACATTTTTTTTTCTTTTCTGTTGGTGCAAAGCCAGCATTGTAGAAGGGATGCATATTGGCAACAAGCCTAAATACCAGTGGGAATAGATTGTCTGTGTTGGATTTGTATTCTTAAATACTACCTTAAAAGCTCTGTATGATGATTATTGCAATGATCTTGAAAATATCAATCAGAAAAGGAGGTAATAATTACTAACCCTGTAGCAGAACATGAACTAATTAGTCTTAACTGCATATTTTGTGTGTATGTTTGTATAATTGATGAAAACACTTTTCAGTGACTTGCCTGGCATGAAGGAAAGCTGCTTGTTTCTGTTAATAAGCTCCTTAATGGAACAGAGAAAGAAAGAGAAAACCAAAAAGTGAACAAGACCAATTAGTTATTTACTTTTTGGAATCTATACCTAGAATACATTTGTTTTATGGGCAGATCACTTTCAGAAGCACGCAATTGTCCTGGAATGTAAGACTGTACCTCTCATATCAGTCAGGATTCAGACAAACTCTTTTCTGAATGGGTGATTATGAATTATCCCCCCAAAATTATATTTTCTGTACACTGTTTTCCACTGGTTTGTAGTTCTCAAGCTAGATTTTACTTTTTGCCTTTGTCAGAAATATTTCCAGTTATGGTGGTAAAATTATGGTCTCAGTCACATCAACACTTTACCTAATTCTCAGACTGTGTACTTAGAGACATGTATGCAGACTCATACAAAACTTGCCCGTAGCAAGAAAGGTGGAAAGGAATGGTGATCCAGCTTCTTCTCTGCTGTGCACGCTCTGCAAGACGAAAAGAAGAAAAATACAGTAAGGCTTAAATTTTGTTTCTGCAGGCAGCAGATATGACTCCAAGTCTGAATGTGCACAAAGAACAGATGTGCAGAATAAGACGGTGCCATTTTTAAATCACCCCCTTTCAGAATTGAACAACACTTTAGGAATATTTAAAGACCCATTAATAGGAGAACATGCTGGATCCTCTATACCCTCTGGTTGTTTTGGACACAGTATTAAAAGTAACACCCGGTAAATGTCCTGTGACATCAAAAGAGTGACATGAATTCTTGTCAGCTCATTTTCTGGCATCATGCTAGGCGATGGTGCCAAATGTGCAGGTGATGTGTAAGTCCATGTAAGTTAAGTTCGCTTGAGTTTACTCAGACTTTCCTTGACTTTTCTAAGCCCAGTGGGCCAAAGACACAGGTGAATTTTAAATGAGGGGATATAAATAACAAACTGGCAGTTGGCAGTGAGTCTGGTAGTGCATATTGGTTACAGCCAGTATGCAGATAATATGCAGAACTGAGATGTTGTAGAGAAGGTCCAAAACAATGCAGGGGCCACAACTTAGATGAGCCCAGATTTCTGGAGATACCTGCTAAGCATCTCTGTAAATGGCACCTGTTTTTGAGTTTACGGTTATCTGAACACTGTTGGTACACAGGGTACTGAGATTCTAGCTTCTGTCCTAAATACAGTTTCAGCCTCAAATATTACTCCATGCTGTGTCAGATGAGGCTTGAGGTTACTGAAAATTAACAATTAGCACCAAGATTGAACAGACAACATGACAAATTAACATGACATGTAAAAATTATCCCGTTGTCATTGTTTTGTGCAGGCAAATTAAACACATGGTTATCAAACCGGACTTGATGTGATGATGTCTTGTGCATCAGATTGGCTGCAAGAAACACTGTTTCTCTGTCCTTATTGTAAAAAAATTGCAAGCTGGAAGTAACAGAAACAAAACAAACCAGTCACCATTTTTCAGATGTGTACTTTTGTACATGCCAGGTGTTACGAGTCACAAAGCAGAACAGTTAATAGATTAAACTCACAATTCCTCAGTTTTAGTTAGGATCAGCTGGTAGCGTGAAGTCTCAGACAAATAAAGAAAATTGTGTCAGCATTTAAAACCAGAAGCCACAAGTGAGATGCTTAAATCTTCATTTAGCTACCTAAATAAACATGGTCTGATTTCAGGTATTCAGAAAAAATGCTTAGTGAGGTCAATTTATAGGTTCCAGCATCTTTTGAAAGGAAGTTGAAGGCAAGTTTTCCCAGATAGCTATAGCTGAACACTTCAAGCTTGGTTAATTTTAGTGTTTCCACCTGTAAAATATTATAGAATATTAAAATGAATTTTATGGGACACAGATGGGTTCTTACAAGGTATTATAGATTTATTTGGGAGAAACAACTGAAGAAAAGGGAAGAGCATATAACTAATAAGTCTTTTAGTAGTATATATCCTAACTATTATTTACCATAGGAATGTCATAACTAAGTGAAATGCAATTCATATTTAGCTGCAGAGTTCTATTTATGGGCAACATATATACTGTGATACTTAAAAAATATTTTGCTCCTAATATGCTAGAGACCTTATTCAGGAAACTGATGCAATTGTGTTAATAGTTCTATTTTAAGACAATTCTAGTCCACTCGTGCTTCCAGAAAATCAGTTTTTCTATGATAAGATTTTTGTGACTGATTCAAATCAGCCTGAAAAGTTTTCACAGACATAGTGTTTTGTTGTGTGTTCTCTCTTCGAAACACCTACAAAGAGAAAAAGTCTTCCTATGCCTGTCTTCGTAGCAATGCCAGGGACATTCTGCAGAGGCAAAGACGAAACATAACAGCACGGACATAGGTACATTTACTGTACCTTTTATTGCACGAACCCGTAGGTCTTGTATATGATCCCCAAAATATTAACTAGTTTTATTTCATGGGAATATGAAAAAATCACATCTGTGAACAACTGGAGATAGGGTCTCATTGACACATCGTTGTCAAGTAGTTGTTGGCTTATACCATGAAATCAAAGTATTTATGTGTATTACCATTTTTTTTTCCTGTTTGGTATAGCTACAGAAATTCTAATTATCCATGTATATGTCTAATTCTCTATGGCTTCTAGTTAGATACTTCTTTTTGTAATGTTTTGCAGACATAGTTTCTTTGAATTAATTCTAATTTACTTAACACCCCCATAAGCTTATTTGTCATTGTCTAGATCATTCACTGTTGATTTATTTGTGAGAAAAAATACATTGTCATTTATCCCTATCCTATTGTCTGTGTTGTCATGCACAAATTATCTATTACCTCTCCAAATTCAATGGTCCTAACATGTGAACATTTCTTAATTTTATTTTTTTTGTCAATAAAACTTGGAATCGTTCCACTGAATTTTAGTCTCCTAACTGAAGATCTAGATTTAGGACCCACCTAACTGTAAACTTCTGTAATGTCAAAGGAGGATCTTTGGAGTACAGTTTTGTATACACTGACTAGAAAGAGAACACGGGGTGACAAGGCTCCTAAGCTGAGTGTCTCAAATAAACATCAAAAGTTATGGATATGGTATTGAAGGGTGAGAAAACCCCCTTTTTTCATAACTGATCAATTATCAGCAGTGTTTGATAACCTGTTGCTCTAATGTAAGTGGTGGTGTGCTAATAACCAGTGCTGCACTCTGAGCAAAGCTGTTGTGGAGCTGTTGGCAGAGACGCCTAACTGCACTGATCTGGAACTCTAGTGCTTACTTTGATCTCTAGGGATACATATCACCAAATTTTGATGAACTATACATATGTTAAAATTTAGGGAAAAACTGCTCAACATACTGGACCCTTAAATTCTTTTAACTTATTTAGATACTGGCTGAGCTGAGCTCCTCTAAAATGCTCTGTAACTTTTGTTGGGATGAGTTAAACATCTGTAAACAGCTCTGGCTAATTCAGCATCTCTTTCATGATGTTAAATGGAGCCTGCTTGAACAAGTTACGTTTTGCATCTGAATTATAAAAAGACATGAATAGAGTTTCCATTAAAACTTAATACCAATTATTTCTGTCTGATTTAACTTGGAATCTTTATTGACACTGGTGGTCTGATCTTGGTATTATTTCTTTCGATGTTAGTATTACCATGTCAATAATTTGCTCAGTACTGGTCAGGGCAAGTTTTTAAAATGAAAGCATAAATACTACTTACGACACCTACTTTTTATTAAGCCTGCAGCAATTCCAGCTAGGGAAAATAAATGATGCCAGCTGAGGAACTAGCCCTTAAAGATTAAATATCTGATGAATACAAAGGAAGATCCAGGACCGTTTACTGGAAAAGCAGTGCAAGAATCGGGCATTACATCTGCATGTTCTTTTTGGTCTGTTTGTATCTCTCCCTTGGGAGACAAGAAAATATTTTTTTTCAGTTTTAGGGAGGGCAGAATTTTCAAGCTGAATACAAAAATTTAAATATTAAAAACCACATACAAGCACTTGAAGAAATATTTTTCACTTTAGTAGCACTCACAATTTTTAGTGAAACCACATGGAGCTCTTAAGAGTTTGGGGAAAGTACTCATTATGCATTTATGCACCTCTCCAGATATTCTGCTGCTTCCTCAAAGGTTTCAAAGACAATTTTAAATTCAAACCTTGCCATCTGATTAAAAAGTTTTTCACTTTTGATGAATGATAAAAACTTCTAGTGTCTGCTTGTTGTTTGATTTTATTCTTTGTTTCCTACTCTTTCAGGCTTCCACTTGCTTTAGACATACTTGGCAACTAAATTTTAATTATGTCTATTCATTTTACCTGTGTCTTTAAACAATTTTCAATCAACATATACTTCCTCTGAAAGAATATTGTATTCAGATTCTTTTTTAATCAATTTTATTGCCAAATCCTGTTTGCTTTACTCATGCAAGTATTCCTGCAGAAATCAGTTTGACTAGTTGTATGAGAAAAGCAAGCAGTTCTTGCCTTTATTTGGTAAAGAAACAGACTTGAACAAAAGCAGTACTGTACCTGCTATGGGCAGCCAGAAACAATGACGAGCTCTTTGATAAGATTAGATGTAATTTTAAATGCAACTGGGACAAAGAATCCCTCCCACCAGCCCCAAGTCCAAACTCTCTACAGTAATTCCACTGCAGCGAAGTGGTTGAAGAATTACTGACAAGAGCCAGACTGCCTGGTAAGCACCACCTAACAGACAGAAACATGATCCACATCATTTTTAAGCTTGGCAGACATTTTGTGCTTCCTTCAAAAATGAAAAAAGCCCCAATCTTTTAAACCAGGCACGCATAAACCTTATACATTCCTGGTTTTACTGTACAGGAAGACCTTAAATTTGAAACATCCTTATAGACACACACTGAAAAAACTTCTGTGAACCAACTACTTGTGATTGATTGTTTCAAAATAAACACAGGTTCTGCAATGTCATTGCATATGAGCAAATTGTTTTAACTTTAAAAAGAAATGTCTCTCTCCAGTCCCAGGCTAATCACCTATCTTTCACTCACAAATTATGCCAACAAAGCTGACAACTGAGTCTGCAACAATGAAATGGGTGCAGGACTATGTGTAACACAGATTCCCTGGCTGACTTCCTGTTTGTTCTTTGAAGTAATATATTTGATTAATTCTGTCTTTAACAATCAACAGAAACCTCCAACCTAATATCTACTTATATCTTTATTTACAGTCCTGAGATAAGCACTGTGGAAATCCATACATAGTGAGATTCTAACACGATTTGCTTTTGAACATAAATTCTTTACTCCTTTTTTTGTTTTTGCTTTTGCCCATTTAAACATACTGTTTTCTATATGTGTCAAATGTATTCAAACTGTAACCTTAAGGGTAATAATGTATGTTTAGATGACAATTCAGCAGCCTGATGAAGAGCCCATTGAAGCCAGTGGAATAATACCCATAGGCTTTGGATCCAACCCAGGAGGAGGATAACAAGAGCTAGATTAGGGAGTTCAAACGGCCTGGGCAGTGTTTCTCAGTGTCTGACGAAGGTGACTAAGCAGAGCAGAACAGGATGTTATACCAAGTGTCACCAATATCTTGCTCCAGATTCTAAACTTTCTGTTAAAGAAGAAATAAAACTTTTTTTTCCCCCTGTTTGCTAGAGAATATGAAGAAATGTTCCCTGCAGCTAGCCTGGGACAACGACTCTCAGCAGCCTGGGCAGCACTTCCCAGGGAAGCAAATGGTGAAACAGTGAAAGAGAACTAGCATGGTGCTTAACTACCTCAGTGCTGGTTAGCTGATGGTCCCATGTGGTGGAAGGCACCAGCCTCTGTCCTCCTCCACCTTCTGAGAGCAGGGGTGCTCCAAGGCCATAGCAGACAGCAACCGGTTTTACTGACTGAAAGTCAACGAACGCTGTATCATTGTGATAACAGCAGCGTTTTTTTCATTGCAGAGTTTTCCAGCAGTTCCTAACAATTTTCAGGCCTTAGGTTTATCTGGAAGTGTGTTACCCTTGACCAAGAAGCCTTTGTCCTTGGCTGTCACATACTTTGTCCTAGACTTTGTGATCTGTGCTGTTCTGAGAAGCACAAGAGCCCTTAGTAGATAGAAGGCCTTGGCACACATCTGTAACACATTTGACTCCAGCACAAATGTGTGATGTGGTTTGTTCTCGGTTAACCTGGACCTCACTTCTCCACCTGAATGACAGAGATAACACCAATCCTGCCCTATCTCAGAGAGGTAGTGGGAGGATAAAAACCATTAGTGATTGCTAAGTGCTAAGATATAATCGTGATGAGGGCCATGTAAGTGCCTCCACAGAGAGCAGGTCTCAAAAGTGTTCAAGGCAAATATGACTCCATTTCAGTTGTAACTAATTTTGTTGCTTTTCATTTTATGAAACTTAAGAAATTCACATCAGTTTAGAACAGTGGAGAGTAAATACATTAGAAGAGAGATTATAAAAACTATTAAGCAAGATTGAATTAATATGGTTTGCAAAGCACTTTATAAAACTCCATATTTTTGCTATCTACAAAAAAAGGAAAATGAGCAACAGAGACACTAAGCATCACGAATGAGGTTAGAGAAATAGCTGCTAACAAGACTGGAACACATTGATGGGTCTGAAATATATCCCAGAACTCCTCTTTTCCCTTTTCATTTTAAGAAAGCATATCAGTTCCAGCTGGGCCACGACAAGACAGTTTTCATACAGCGTTAATGACATAAAAGTTTCCTAATTCCCACATTTGAAACACAGAGAAAATCTTTCTAGGAAATGCTTTTCATTGTAGCATCCAATAACGTGAAAAAGTTTTTTATGCGTAAAGCATAATCTAAAATCTGAAAGCAGTATGAAAATCTGGTTTTATTGGTTTATATTTCTTGGCCCGGAAAATTTGCTGCTAGTATGCAAGGGGGAATTAAGATACATAAATATTCAATACTTGAATTTCAGTGACTTTTCTACCTTTCTTAAGCTTCTGACAGAGGCAACTCTGCCCTCTGTGCCCTGAATTGTTCGTTCTGGTGGCATCTGCCTTTTGTCATTGACTGTCTGTGGAAAAGACTCTTGTCTCCAAAAAAACTACTGCCCACATCTATAAAGCCTGCGGGAAATTCGTGTAGTAAGACAGAGCCATTGTGGCCATGGCTAGGTTGCCTTCAGTAGCTGCGCTTGCGATCACAGAGACCTAGCTACTGCAGAATGAGCTACTTCATTTGAGACCTGAGGAAAAGCAAGAAACCACCTGTAAACAACACAGGTGATCCGTCAGTGCCTCCTGTCAGGTAAAATGACCGCACACACTGAATGACTGAACTACCAAACTGACAACACAGATGTAGCATGTTTACCTCAGTGACATCAATTTTGTTACTCAGGTTTAACTGAATTAGTAGGAGGAAAACTGAAGATTTTTCATCATTGCTTTGGGTGCCCAACACCCGATGTTTAATAGCTAGCTGTTTTCAGAGGCAGGGTGCACAGCACGTGCTGACTGTTAGCACATGCCTTTTTGTGGTAACAAAACCCAAAGGCACCTAAGACCGTGAGTCACTCTGAAAGCATGAACTCAGATCCTTTTTCCCCTGGAGATACACTAACTCTTCTTTTTCTGATAAATCTATATTTTGCACACAGGCAATCTAGACCGCAGCAGTTACCGCGAGTTAAAACAGGGAGCAAAACTTAAAGTGCCAGTGGCTTAAAAGTTGCGCATTTCTGAGACATGCCTCGTCGTCCTCCCATATCATTCTCCGCCAGGGTTATCAGAGGAACTTTCTGCATTCAAAAGAGCTGTGCTTCACAGCTCAGCTAAAGTGACCACAGCACAGTGTGAGGTGACATGTCGCTCCCCCCCCTTTTTTTGTATTTTCCCCCTTTAAGCCTCCCTGGACCAATTCGTGTCACCTGTCATCAGCAGGGAGCCCGGCTCTGCCCAGTGCAGTTGCCTGGGACGTGTCGGTGAAGGGGACGCTGCAGCAGCCGCCAGGCCTGTCGGCTGCCCGGGTGTGAAGGCGAACGCTGAGAGACCCCAGCGCCGGTGCCGCCGTGGGTGTCAGCCGGGGAGAGGAGGGCGGCCCTGCTGGGAATGAGTCCTGGTGCTGAAAGGGTGCACTTCAACCTTTCAGTTTGTACACAAGCCTCCCTGTAACGGCATTATCTGGCAATTGGCCTTCTTAGGCCTAATTTTCAATCCACAAGTAGGAGTTAGGTCATTGAGGATATCCTCACCATTAGGGTTATTCAGTTTGCATAAAGGCTCTGCTTAGCACTTGAGGAAGGAGTGCTGATTTTCAGAGTGCTGATTTGATCCGCAGCCACTGCTGTGTGTGCGGCAAGGCAGCACAGCACTGGCGGCTGAAGTTTTGGTTATTATCGGTGAAAGGCAAGATCCATCTAGAAATGTCCAGGACAGTGGGTAAAATCACAAAACTTCCATAAACATGGATATGATACCTGCCTCGTAGTTGAAGACTGTGTTCAGCGTCATGGTACCAAGAGTGCAGAGAGCATCTTGTAACGATCACTGAAGTCACCAGTCATAAATGTGGGGGGAAAAATCCTGAATGTAGATATTAATTAAAATAAACTTGAAGAATGAGATGTGTCAGTTTATCATGTGTGTATTTATAGAGTACAGTTATATTTGAAATCACAAGTGCTCCTTGCACTTTCAAGGTCCTAACTTAGCTGTTTTTAAGAGAGTTGTAGCTGGTGAAAGGGATCAAGGAAATTTATTAGAGCTCTGAGAAAGTTAGTAATGATGCTGAAGCTGAAAGCATACAAGCATTAGATTTATCTCACCTGGTTTCCCCTTCATCCCAAAGTTACAGCTTTGTTCAGATAGCCTAAATGTGCAAACCTCAGAAAAATATCATTTTTTGCCTTAAATATGTTTTTATTTTTGAAGATACTGATATGACAACAGGAGAAACTTGAATTTTGTTTGTGGTTGGATTTATGATTTTCTGGCTTGCTCAGAAATAAAGAAGATGCAGTTCCACCTGGAAAAACTCACTGTTACAGAATACCATAGAAGTTTTACTTATTCAGGGAAATTCAGTCTTGAACACCAAACGGGAACTGCTTCACAGTCTTAATGTTAAAACAAAAGGGCTCAAAACAAAATGTAATTTATAGTCACTCGACAGTAGAGAATATTTTTATCTCAGATTCAGATCCACATGCTGTACCTGATGTCTTTCACAGTAATCAAATTAGATACACTCCACACTAAACCTCAGTACTTCTCAGTTGTGAAGAAGCTCAGCTCTGTTCCAGGTTTCATTCAGGCTTATTGCTGATGGCTAATAGGCAGCCTACTCTTAACAGTGCATTTCTACCTGCCAGAGAATATCTACTATTATAAGAGCAAGCTCTGCTATCCTTAAAAGGACACTTTTGCTTACCTAAAAATAGATGTGTTATGGTTCCACCATATTTGTAAATTCCTGCTATTGACAGAAATGACTGACATTTGAGAAACAGCACAGACCTTGTCCATTTTTCTGTGTATTATTAGGCTATTATAAACAGAGATGATCTTGAATTCTTGAATTACTGGTTTAGACAGAATTCCCGATGTGCAGAAAGAGCTCAGTGCTGGAAGTCCTGTAGATTCCTTTCTTATTTCATGGTTGTTTCTTCACTCGGAAGGTGAGAACTTCAGCACAGGCAAAAAAAGAAAAACCTCATCAAGTTCTAACACAGAAAGATAGATTTTTAATTCAAAACACAAAAGCTGTGGTTTTTCTGTATCAGTGTACGTAAATACTATTATGTTTAGTTTCTTGAATAAAGGTGTGGAAGTGTTAACCCAGTTCATTCATCTGAGAACAGGAATTCCACATAAAATTTTTGTTTTCTTTTGTTAAGAATGCCCTAAACTACCAACCACATGTTAGCAAAGAAGGGACTGCACTGTCGTTACTGAATTCTGTAGCCTGAGGCACAGGACCTACGGGTTGGTACTGTTAACAGATGACAGTTTGGAGTCTTTCTGAGATGTTCTCCACTTTTCCAGTTATCTACAAAGTCCACAGGAAGTACCAATGTATAGCAGGTATATGCCAGGAATACTACTTTTCAATGTGTTACTTTCAAGGATGATATTTCTAATACAGAAAAAAAAAATTGGGAAAACTTCTTGATTTTGAATTATTCTGGTTTGGATAAAGTAAATTCTTCTTTTAAAATACTAATAATCAATCTCTTCTTTTGATTCTTTACAATTGCTTCCTCGGTCACCAGAGATCCTGTAACTGTGTGACCAGGAACAGTATATAACCCAGAGAAACTGTAAACCTACTGCCTCACAAGTATGATTAGCCCTGAAATCCTTTCTTTCTTTTCTCTGTTATTATCTGAATCTATTTTAAGATGTACGTATCTACAGTCTATAGCAAATGTCAGGCCATTGATGTATTTTATACATTCATTAACAGCAAGAAAAATAATGTTTTGTTCTCATCCACACATTTTTCACTCAAGAAAGCAACACTGCAAAGACTGTGTAGGTGTTTTGTTACTATTCTTTACTAATGCAACTGTGTAGTTAGGTAAATAACTACATTTGAGGTTATGCATTGACCAGACCTAGTTTAACAGTACAAAAAAATTGTTACTAGGATAGTTTAAAAGTTGTTAAAGGATTTTTAGCGAAGCCATAAAGTATTAACATGTAGCACAGAGTCCTGTTTAGAGATATATTCTGTTTTGTGGGATGATGCTGATTCTGCTCCCAGCTGACGTCAACAAGAAATTTTGTGCTGCCTTCTCCCCTCCACTCACCCTCCAGCAAGATGTCTCTGTGTTTGCAGGTATGGGAGGGATGAAGGAGACAAAGTTCTACTCTGAGACTTTTGACTCTGGCCACTCTCTTGTTTCTGACACCTGGATGACTTTTATATGTTTACTGTTAGTAGGCAGAGTGTGAACATGTGATCTGTGTTCATGCTGCCCAGGTAAAGTCATAGAGCATGACCAATAGGAGCAGGGATTTGATCTTGTTGGATGCAGTGGGATTTCTGAAGTAAGCTTGATGGTCTTTGAGAAATGTGTGTATCTTGCACCTTGCACTTAACTGAGTTTCTTGGATTACGGCGTTGCCATTATATCTGGGCAAGTGACAACAACAATATTAACATTACCATTGCTATTAATAGCAATATCACTGCTGCTGCTGCTGCTGCTACTGCTACTACTACTACTACTGTTTGGCAACCTGAAAGGCAGGAATGAGTTCAGTGTTCGAGGACTGCCATTTCAACAGCACTTAGAGAAAAGCAAAAGATCTGTGAAGACTTCTGAAGATGCTATGTTGAGTGTTCACTACGGAGTTAGTTCTGAAATTGTTCAGATGAAGTTGCCAAAATATTTCTTTCCATGTTTTTGGAGAGGTTGGGAATTTCTTTTCCTCATGTACTAAAAATTGTTCTTATCTGACCTTGAAATATGGAAAATTTAACTGCCAGGAGCTTCTGATGTGCAGCCTATTGGAGGTTCTACATTTAGTTAAGAAGCATTACTGGTTGTTGATCACATACTGCAAAATGCAAATGTTTCAGTTTATTGTTATTCTGTAAGGACTTAACAAAATCTTGTTTCATTAATGGAAACTCCCCAAGCAATTTCATTCAAAAGGCTTTATATTATACAGACTTTACAGAAAATTACTATTCTATCTTTACAGTCATCATCTCCACAGTTTGGCAACTGCATAAGAATAATGCAATCAATTCACTTGCACTGAAGCATAGCCCAGATGTTTGTAACTGCCACAGCAGCCAAAGCTGCTTCTTCCTCTGAAGTCAGTTCAAAATCATTGTTAAATCAAGAGTTTTGATAAATTAACTGCTTTGTGATAGATTTGTCCCTTGAATTCAATTCAACCTGTTGATACACCGTAACAAGTAATACTTTCATCAGTACTTACTTTAGTTTTACAGATTCATAGAAAAATATAATTGTGGAAATACATATGATATCTGAAGTGTTTTTCACAACAGTGAGGGACTCCACCCAGTCATACGCATAGGCCACAGGACCAGTGACTGTAAAACTGATTTGGTTCCTGACTGCAGTGTTCATGTTGATGTGTTTCTAATGCTTGGGAATAATGTATAGAATGAAGAGAAATCTTTTCCTAGAAAACAATTCTTGTTTCTCTAGGCTGTCATCATTTATAAAGCCTTTAATAGAAGTTGACATCATGTGCCATTTATGTGTCAGACTGGTTAGCAAAATCTTTTGATACGTAGACTTATTTGTCAGGTAGCAGATTCCCCATACTCCTTTTCACCTTTAAACTGTTACATCCTTCTTTGGTCAAAAATATCTGAAAACACTCCTTCAGCATGAATCTTGTCACATGAAGTTGGTATTTTTCTCTTCTTCATTTTTTTTATCAGACAATTTATTTCTAAATACCTGTCATGTTCAGCTTGTTACTGCTGCTCTACTTCACCAGAAAAAAAATTACTGGATGCTTGTAATTCATAAAGTGATGCAGTAACTGGTTCTGGGTTTTTAGGAGGAAATCAACTGCAACGATTGTTTTGTGCTAAAAAATAAATATTTGAAATATTTTTTTGTATGAAAATGATTGTTGATCATGGCATATTTCTAATTCTTTGCTCTTTCATTTTTATAATGCTAATAAAATCAAGCGTTTGAGAATAAGAGCTACATTAACATGCTTAAGTATGGCACAGAACATAAAGTTCAGCCACATATACTCATGTTAGAGAGCAAAATAACATGTAAAATATTAATTCCTAAATGCAAATGTTTCATGTTTTTCAATCACAAGATCTAATACAAGCAGTGCAGTCCTATGGCCTTATCCTGAATATCCAGAACATGGACTTGATTTTCTGTATGTGGATACTCCCCGTGATTCTCTAGCTGTGATTACGCAACATGTGTGGTACCAGGCAGAGTTAGCAGGGAGGAATAGCAGTCTGAATCTGAGAAATTGACCTTCTGGTGCGTTGTGTCTTGGTTTTGTAGAGTTACAGCTGTACAGACATCCTGCCCAAAAAGGAACCAAGCAGTGAGACAATCTTATTTCTAGTACTAACATCAGTCTGTATTTTCCTTGGTATCTGTCTTTGGAGACAAAAATACTACATATAATTCAAAATTTCTAAGCTGTGGTGCTACCTACATGTCTTTCATCAACCATAAATGTGTTTTAATAGTTATCTGTTTTCTGGAGAAACAAGCAGTAATTTCACCTTGCTGTATATGAATTTTTGTGGGCACTAATAATTTTTTTTTTTGCAAGACTACATCACAGCAGTAATTTTTGCCTTAAGTTTTCTTCTTCTTTGGCTGAATTGAAACATACTAGCTAGCAGGAAAAGTAATACTAAAGAAGATTTTTGAATTTAGAGTTACTTAGATGATCAACAAATCATCAGATACTCAAATACCAAGTTGGTCTCACAAAAGTAAATAACTTTCTGTATTTTAAGATGAAAAATCCAAGATTTACTTATTAATTGAGGCATAATACTTTTAGAAAAGAAAAATGCTTAGTCAATAAAAGCACAAATAAACACATATCTGCGAGAACTCCACTGATCCGAAGTAACTTCTGTCTGCTAAGCCAGAAACAGATGAGTAAGAATTAGACTGAGATTTGAGAGAATATTTATAAAGTTTTGTTACTTCTGTACTGTTTCTATTGTTCTCAACAAGAGTCGTTTCACTGACATAAGAGACTGGCTGGTAAAGGGTTACTAAATCAGAGGAGTTCAGAGACAGATTAGGGTTTCCCAGCGGCACATATCTCTAGCAGTAAGTGTGGAAGCCAACTCGGAAGAAACACGTTTGAAGTGGCAGAACTAATCATGCAGAAGCAATTTGCGATTTTCTCTCTCTCAGCCTAGATAAAGCAGAGCATTATGACATTGGCTGCATGGAACAAGGTCAATTTACTGTGAAAAGGCAGCTATAGACTCCAACTTCAAATAAACTTTCATCCTGCATGATGAAAAAGAGGATTTACCCTCTTGCTTATACCATTGTACAGGCAAAACCAAATGAACAATTCAATTAGGACATGCTAATTTGCATCCCTTTTTTTCACCACTGACTCGCTGATTGTTTTAGCTATTCATAATGTAATTACATCTCAAGGTATTTGTCTTGAGGTAAAAAAATGAAGCTGCTCAATTGCTGACAGACTTGACCTCAACTGAAACTGTGGGCTGTTCTGAAAGTGAAAGGATTAAAGTGCAAAATTTCACATGGTAACTTCAAAAGACATTGGGTTTTTTTTTCCACATTTCAGATTTTTAAATGTCACTGGAAGCAAACTAGGCAAGACACCATGTGAAATAGTTCTTGTATCTAGTCTTTCATTTTTCACTGTTTCTCCATTTTGATCTGAAATTTTCTAATGCTAAGAAGATCAGCTGCCTGCCCGACAGATGCTGCTGCACGCTGAAGCCTCAAAGTTGTATCACTTGAACAGGGCGTGATTCCTTCCCTGTGCCTTCCTTGCTTCAAGTCAGTGAGTAACATTCTTCAACAGGAATAAGGATACAACACACTTTCTGTAATGCATCTACTCAAATTTACTTCCTAGGGCATGGAGAAGCAAAGCCAAAATTTCAGTCATTTCTCATTTTCCTTACCAATGGCTGGCCCATAGGTGTAGTTTCTTCTTCTCATCTCCTGCTCAATCCACAAATGTACCTTTTAAATGGTCCCCTTCTTCTGTTTCCTTTGCGTCACAGTGCTAATATCAGTCATAACTTATTCCCCACCATATAGAAAATAGATGCTCACCCCAATAAAAATATCATCTTACCTGTACAAATTCTGTTAGTGAGACTGTCCAGTTATGTTGAATAATTTTGGAAGTACTTCTATTTAGAGAATGGTCGGAGAAGTACTTTTGGTGATGAGCTCTGTGACTAAGCACGAACTATCTTCTACACAATGGAAAAAATACAGGCAAACCCTCACTAACCTATTGCTGGCAGATAGCCAAAGCAGATCATTCTTGGGAAAATTAAACAAGGCTTCACTTTAATTAGTTGTTCCGGGATTCAGCCAGCTGGGATGTCCGTGTTTTGGTGCATTTATTCTTATTAGTTGAATCCAAAAGTCTTCCTCTTTCCTCCTTTGCCCTTCTGCAGTGGTTTCTATTTATATTGATGGCAATATTGAGGATATGGAGATTATTACATACATTCTGAAATCACAGTTGGAAGGTAAATGAAGATATGATTGAATGCCGTTGCTGCTATAGTTCATGTTAAAAAACGCAAAACCAGTCCAAGGGCAGCAAGGCTCAGTGAATAAATGCATTAGTCTATTAGTTTTCCTGTACCAGACTGTGGGACTCCAGACTGAGTTCTGGTGAGCAATGGACGTCCATAGGGCTGACATTTGCTCCTGAAAAGGAGTAGAAAACAGTCCATTAACCTTCATACTGGTATAAAATCAACTAGTGAATTCAGGAGCTGCTGGCCAGCTGGATTCAGCAGAATAGCTGTGTGAATTTGAACAGGTCTGTCCTTTCACTACTAATACTGTTTCCATGGGTAGTACTATTAATATGGTTGGTACTTCATAGCAGAAAAAAGTAAAACATTCCCTCTGGTTCAAATAACTTCTAATCAAAGGATGAACTCCTGCTTACAGTATTTTTGCACAAGCTAACAGCAATTGCAGAACTTTCAGTGTGCAGATTTCCAGCTGGTGCCAGATCTTTCCAAAGCAATCTTTCTTAATTTCACAGGCTTGGGAAAAAAGAATGTGAGACATTAAAGGACTTATCAGAGTGAAAAAATACAACTGCCTTTGTCTCTAGTTAGTGTAGCTCCTATAGAACAAGTCTCCAGTCTTGATCCCCACCCTGAAACGGAGGAGCCTTGCACTAGCTTCCTTCGGATTTCGCACAGGGAAGAACCTAAGAAAGCTTGGCCACTGCCACTCCATCTGAAAACCTGACAAATTCACAGCCCTTGCCAAGAGATTCTTGCCAAGACAGTCTTGGCAAGGACTGGGAAGTGAAGTAGGAACGTGCTATGAAGGGCTTCCACCCGCATTTCATGCTTAACACGCACAGACTCATGGGCACAGGAGCTTCCACACACAAAGAACAGAAGAATATTAGGTCCTGGCTGAAAAGCACACTAGGTTGATAGGATTTCTAGGGATGCTGAGAAAATTTTGACTCACTGCGTAAAAGGTTATAGGAAAAAACAAACCTGCATGAAACATACCTACATTTCAGAAATAACAAAGGAATTGCAGTTTTAAAAAAAAAAAAATGAAGCATCATAGATATGCCTTGGTTTAAGGTGGGTTTAAGACTGGGATTTCTTCAGGACTAAGCCTCCCTTTTGACTGCTTTCAAGCATTTTAAATTAGCATAAACCACATAAATGTTCCCTTTCAGGGGCTTACTGTAGAGCTTTTGCAGCTGTACAGAAATGAGAGGATACTTTAGATTTGTTACAGGTTTCTTCAGTTGTTGTTTTGAGTGCTCTCTTTATGCCATGCTCAGGGAGTGCTTTGCCCAGAGCACACTGTGGGATTCAGCTGAGATGAGCATGCCTCTTCTTTACTAAGAATTAAAGTTGTACTTATTTTTTCATTTGTTCATTATTTGGAACTGGAAGACTCCTGCTTGGAAGCTGAGGAACTGCTAGGCAGATCCGACTTTTCACCTTAGGGTACTGACTGCTGGCTCACATCCATTTCTTAACCATAAAGTATTGCTTTGTTCCATTTCTGGAAACGCAACAAGATATGTCTAGGTTTCCTTTTGAAATGGATAATTTGTGACAGATTTCTCATACATCCAAGCTGTCATGAGCAACTTGTTTGTTCCAGACACTTCTGTACTATGTGGAAGCCATATTAAGTTTCCAAGAAGTATGTTTGTTACATTCCAAATGTCACTATTCTTGTCGTAAAACAGATATTGCATGATAAATAGGCAGATACACAGACAGACATACACAGAGTCATGTATTTTAGGTACAAAATGAGACTAATGCAATGTTCTAAAATGAAATTGTATACAAAAGGCTCAGAGTCATTAGCTTTAGCTTATAATTTTAACTGATCACTGAAATCATTGTACTAAATTTCAAAGAATACAACCTTACAGATTTAAGAAACTTATGGCCAAGTCACCCTTTGCATACATCCGAGACAGAAAACTGCAAGCTTTGGAAAATACGATGAGTTTTCTTTTTACAAGTTTTCTTGTAAACTGCTATAATTGACTTTAGACACGTAGGCAAAATGAAGAAAATATTGCTCATTTCTCTAAAACACATCAGGCTAAATCCTTTGGTTTGTAGTCACTGCTCAGGTTTTACACCTTTACTCACAAGTATTTCCATTGTTTGAAGAACAATGTGTTAATAAACTGGAATAAATGCAGGATGTCATCTTACTATTCTGTCAGACTCACAGTTCATTTCTGAGTGAGGATTACAAAAGGATATGTTATGGAAGAAAGCTAAAACGCCACCATTTTAATTTCCGTTATATGCTCAAAGGTGTAGGAACTGTCATTGAAATAGCGGACTGGAAAGTGAATGTGAATCATGTGAATGATGCAAATTCATCCTTTTGTTCACAGCACTTTTGCACAGGATCCTAATTCTAATAGTCATATAAAGGCATTTGGGCAACCATAACATATAATTTGATATTTTCTGTCTAAAAACTGTTCTGTCCTAATTTATCAGAATCAATTTTCTAAAACCATCTATATAAATCTTGCACTGGCTTAATGGAAGATTATTTTATTTTAATACCATTCTGTACACTGACATACCAGCTTAAACCTGATGTCTCCTGGTTTTGACTGCATCCTTAAGTTTAGGTCTCTGACTTTGACAGCAGATCAATATTAGAGGGCTGAAATTGTTACTGCCCCAGGTGTTGATATTAGCCCTTTAATGATCCTGTAACATAGTCAGCAGAGAGGAATATGGACCTGTACCTCAACACCATAGCTTGTCTCTCTGGCAAATTTGTGCAAACCCAATGTCGTTATTGCTCTCAACTCCCATCAAGCACATACAAGTAGAGAAAGAAGCAGGAGGCTGTGAGGTGGTAACATCTTCAGACTGCCCCATCTGGATTCAGCAAGGCTTCTCTATGAAAACCTGAAGAAGTCTTCATTCAATTTCCACTTAAAGCTACACTCATTGAACAGGTAATCAGTTTAATCAATGTTTCTTTGGGTTGCAACTGACAGGTGGGACTGGTTGGTGAAGTTGCCAGCTGTCTACCCCAATTCATGGACGTACAGGGAGCTAGTTGGCTCGTGCATGGCTATCGCAGGTTACAGCACAATACTTTAAGGTAAATTTTTGATGATTCACAGCAGCAATTCAGAAAGTAATTGACTTACCTACTGCAGTGTAGAGTGGAGGCAGACACCTGCGGAAGCCACCCCAAGCTAAGCCACCTTTGTGTGGCCCTCACACTGTGTAAAGACAAGACCTAGGTTATTTTCATGCAAGGCTGTGCACAGATACTTGTCCATCAGAGAAAATCTCAGTTAAACTAAGGTTAAGTATGCAGTTTGCTAGAACACAAACTAGTATTTTTCATCTTAGTGAATATTCCCATAGGTTTAAAATAACACCTCTGGTTTCAGTTCATTTTTTTTGCTCTTTCATTTCCAGTTTCTGTGCAGCCTTGATCAAGAGAGTTTGAATGTTTATATTGTTTATTTATTTCTTCTTCTTAATCTTAAGTTTTATTTAGTTTCAAAATCAAAACTTCAGTGTGCACATACTTCCACCTCCAGGATAAAAATCTGTTCAGAGTCAAGTAGACTTCAAAACTTTTCCTTGACTATTAGACTACTTTGGATATTAGACTGGGAAATGGGTGCAGAAATGCTGATAACAATCTGACTTTGGCGGCTTTAGCAGTATTTCCGACCAAATATATTATGGTCTGTGAATAGTCCCAGTAATTGGAGGGGGTGGGGAGGGGTATGACTAGTAGGATAAAGCAGTATTGACATACTTCAATTTAAACATCTTCATATATTTTATTTATTTGTTGCCCTGGACTATGTGAATCTAATCTCAATACTCAAGGTTTAGGTTTTACCACCAAAGATATCTGAAATACAGCATCAGTTGACAGAGAAATCAAAACCCTTCAGGACTCTCGAAGAAGAGTTTGTAATTGCTGCCTGCTGCTAATCCTATCAGCTCATATTAGTGAAACATAGTGCTGCAGGGAAGTTGTCAGGATCTGGTTGCAGGACTCAGCCTTTAGGAGAGGATTCAGGCTAAGCTTAGGCTGTACATCGCCACCCATGAGTCAAAGTACATCTATTCCACTGAGTGACAGGCCTCCAACGGGGAACAATGTGCATGAAAAAGAACATGCCTCTTTCACTGCAGTGCTATTGTTACTTTGGTTTAACTTCTTAACCTCCTTCCTATTAAAGCTTCATTCAGTCACAAAAAAGATACCTGTAGCTCTTTATTAAATCTCTGTGCTCAAAAAATGCATGAAATAATACTTTATTACAGGTGATAAGTTTGAACCAAAATTCAATCTTTTTCTTTACTAGACTTCACTTGATTAGCTTCTTTTTAAAAAAATTTATTTAGGCTTGCTCTGAAAGAAAGCGAATGATAGATGCAAATAAAATAAGTCTTCTAAATTAATCATACTAAAAAACATGTTAATTAGAATTTGCTAACACCTCCAACAGTTACAAATCACATCACTTTGACTGTGTATCAAAGAAGCGTGCTTGTTCTTTCAGTTACTTTGTGATTTACAAATTTTCTTGCTTACTTTTTCGGTTTGGACCTAATAATGAAAATGTTTGCTTGTCTGGGTCCTGAACTAGACATAGTAGTAACTTGAACCATAAAAGTATTGGATTAAGTAGAATTAATCCTTTTTTAAAAAGTTCAAATATTTGCTATTCGTTTCTTCCTCAGCCTTTGCTCTACCTACTCAAATTTTTACTCTGTTGCACCAAAGAAAGTGTCCAATCCTGCAATGAGCTGCTGCTCGGTCGCTCTTTGCATTTGGGTTGAGGGATCCTGTGAATCTAGTGCAGCCTGCATAGGCTGCTTTAATAGAGACCTCAGAGCTTGTGCATGCAGGATTTTGGAAGGAGATTATAAACCACATCCTGAACTCACTAATTTGTTTTTCCATTGTCAAAGAAAAATGTCTTTTTTTTTCCTTTCCTCTTCTTCTTGTAAATTGTGTAATCCCACTTTGAATGGTATGAAAACAGTTGCAGGCCTTCACAGGAATAAGCATCTCACTTGGAAGATAAACAACTGTGCAGGTTTGCGTACCTGTCTTTTTAAAAACAAAACCATTCCACCAGAGAAATTTTATTTTAAGTTTTCCTAATTTATAGCCTTTTTTCCTTTCAGTGAAGGAACAGAGTTTTTGTTATATGTTTCCTTTAACACAAAGGCTGAGTTTTGGCATTTTTAATTTCATTGAGTGATCACAAAAACTATATTTGTGAACACTAGCTAGAGCCAGATAGAGTGCTGGCAAAGATTAACTGAACTTCTTAAAACACTTCTACAGCACCTTGGCTATGACCTGCGACACCGAAGTGAATGCAGAGCTGCATCTATTCAGAGTTGAAACTGCAGATAGTGACAGATTCTCAGACAGTTTTTGAAACAAGGATTAATTGCGGCCTACTTAAAACCAGAATTTAAATTGCAGAACCTGAACTACAGTTATTTCCTGGTCTTCCTTTTTGGATTGACACATTACTATAAGCAGTATAAATTTTAATAAATTTTCTCTTAATGCTGCTAAAAAGTATCTGACTGTGACATAAAAAGGATCTAGAAAATACAAATTCTCTCCAAAATATCTGTCAAGCCTCAGATAGTAAAATCTCAAAACTGAAAAAGATTATGTCTATGTCTAAATTTGGGCATGCAAACAGCACGACTGCAATCAGTGGACCTAGTTGCAGGCTTAAAATTAAGCATGTGCAGAAATCTCTACAGGGTCATGACCCAGTTCTGTATTGCTCCAGTTCACAAGAGGCCAACCTTCTTCACCTTGCAAGCCAAAATCCTCTTGTCATTAAGAGCTGCAAGATGCATAGCTCACCCTTCTGAGAGCTGGTGTGTACATACCCCCACCCAGCTCCTTCGATGGCTGCTAGTGTGGACTGGGCAAAAAGTTGGTGTCTGTGACTGAAAAAGGTCTTTCACTAATCTGCACATCAATGCAGCTTGAAGATCAACGTGTTCAAGACAGTGAGCCTCAAACAGTGCACCCTTTGTCAACTCAAACATACTTACATTCATCTAATATTCATAGTAACTCCTACCTGCTAGTCAGTCTTGAAGGAAGCGAAGAGCTTGGTAATTGCACAGGTCTGGATGAGGTTGAGCAGCTGCTTAACCTGAGACTCCACAGAGCACCTCTGGCCCATATCTGGTTCAGACCCTGCTTTTTACCATATCACCATAATAATGCTCTCTACGTTCCTTTTTCAGATGGGAACAAACGACTTCTAGTGAAAAAAAGAATCAGACCTCATAACTTGAACAGCATTACTAAGGCAAGTGGACCATCCATTTTCCTAAAATAAGTGTCCTTTGTTTACTTTCTACATTCTGTGCTTAGATATTTTATTTGATGGAAGCTTATATACTTGTAGAATGAGGGTTTCAGTTCTTTCAGACTACATGGCTATTTTGACATTTAAAAGTTATTTCTTACTGTTGCATTAACAGAAGTCCCACAACAGAGAAAAGATACTAAAAGGGCAGCCCCTCGCCCAATTTCTTTTTAATAACATGACTTCAGTGCTGGAAAATGAAGCAAGTTTTACATATATTAGCCACATCAATATGTTCAGAAGTAACATCTTTAGACTGCAAGTATTTTTGATGCACAAGGAGTTAAGTCCAAATGCCAAACTAGAACGTACGTAAGTGTGTGAACCCTCAAAGTGGAATGGTGTTAAGAACACTATACCATGGCAGGGCAACAGATAAAGCAGCTGCGTATTCTTTTAGTTGTTTTTCTTAATTAGCTTAGCAGTGACAAAGCAATAGCTTTGTGGTTAATAAACAGAACCGCAAACACAAATAAAAATATAAATGATAATCATATTCATATTTACATGTACACTTGCAAATGTATTGGAAATAAAATACTTGCAATATTTAAGCGTGAAAGTAATATAAATGTGTTTTCAACCAGTAATAGAGTAGTCAGTTCCATTTTACATCTTTCTTAAAACAGTAACAAAATGGTATCAGCAGAAATCTATACTGAGGCGGACACACACCAGGTGTCAGTTCCATGTCTCCCACGTACAGTTTGTGTTTCTGCAGTTTACATTTTATTTGAACAGCCAGTGAACAAACACACTATAAGAGAAAAATGGATGAAAAAACAGACTGAATTGTTAAAAACCAAGGAAAAATTCTTCAGAGGTAAGTAATTAAAGTATGCAGACACAGGTTCTGCTGGTTTATATTGATGTAGATCCAGAGTATGGAAAAACAGTGGTATTACTTTGGATTTGCTCGTGCAGCTTAGAACTGAATCTGGCCTGTAAAATTTAACAAGCTGCATTTTGCATCAGATGGCAATGTATATTTCCATAGGCAAGTACTTCATGGTTTATAAATAGCATATATATAGCAAAAAGTGGTGTAAATATGGCATTTCAATATTTTTACTACTCACAATATACGTTATCCATTGTAACATTAGAATCACTTAAGTAGACAGCTTTAAGTATGCACCTTTTTTAGAAGTCTGTTTTATTTACTTTTACACTAGAGTTCATTCAAGATACAATGAAATAGCTGGTAAAGGCTCTGCTGGAGCAGACACCAGTAGGGAAGGGTAACCTGCTTTGGAAACAATCTCACTTTATGAAAAAGCCTGCAACCTCTCAATCCGGAGAGTAAGCAGTTTTTGAGAATCAAGAGAAAAAAGCAAAAGGTCTGTGACAACCAGACTGCCCTGACTCTGTGCCTCAGCCAGCAGTTATACCCTGAAGAGTCCAAAATTTCTTTCAGCCCGCAATGCCCTGCAGCCTCACCTGAGCCAGTCACTGAGAGCAAGGACCTTTGCTTTTTCCACTGCTACCCACTCACTGGCGGGCTGTAATCAAGGCTCCACGTTAAAGCCATAAGTCCGTGCACGGAGCTGGTCAGAGGTGTCTCTCAGAGGTGCTCCCCGCAGCACCATGGGCAGATTTCCACAGCCCAGGCTGGTGCGTGCCTCATCTCCTCTGCTCTCTACAGCTACTGATGCCAAGAGCAAAGTGAAGAGGAGAAGAAAGTGAGCTCAGGGAAGAGGTAAAAAGGAAAGAAATTGAGAAGAGGGTAGGAAACAAATGAAATGTGAAGAGAGGAAGAGGATGGAAAGTCATTATTATTAATGATAACATAATACTTCTTATATAATTCTATATAAATGTAATTAATAATAGCAGCAATAAGAACAGTCCTGACTCTGTGGGAAGAAATGGGATGCTGTCTGGCCATGTCTTAAATAAAGTTCCTTATTTAAACAGCCAGACTGACGACTGCAAGTAGTTAAACATGTAAATAGTTTCAGAGTCTCATTTCTTCTTTTCTAATTTTACACTGTAATCATTAGATTGTTGATACTTCAACGAAGTTAAGTGAAATACAGCTCCACATATAGTGTACATATTGGTCCAGTGTAGTCTTTCCCAAACACAACCCTACAAGCAGCTGGTATGGATATACCACTATCACCTAAGACTCTTATTGCTCAGATAAAAACAGCGAAGATGCAGTACAAATAACTCTGATTTCAGGTATTTTCATAAGTGCTTAGGTAGTTAATATGACTTGCTATTTCAGAATCAGCCTGAATAACATTTTGTGCACTTGTCTGTGTTTATTTTTTAAACATAAATCATACAAACATCATAATATCTAAAATCCAAATACAAGCTGTATAACAAGCTCTTTGAGTTTTATCATTATCTCCTTATATTAGGAACCACACATTTCTGCTCAAACCACAGACTGGAGAACTTCTTAGTCTCCACAGTTTTAGGTAAAAGTTTGTGCACTGGAAGTGGGACTCAGAAGGCAGAGGGTAGAGTAAACAAAACAAAACAAAATAGTACTAAATAGACAGAAATAGAATAGCTTTTCCTTTTTTGCTTTTCCTTGATTCAGTCTTTGTGGCCTGAGCAGAAGTTCTAAGTTCTTCAGGACTGCAACAGTGGCAAACATAAGAAAACCTAAATAGACTCAGCTTCTTCAGCTTCTTTTAACCAGGCAGCTTATTCTTTGCTGCTATGTTAAAACTGCAGTTGAGAGACAGATGACAAGTCATTCCTCAGACCTCACTGATATTGCTGCGAAAATTCACCAAAGTAATAAGCTCATCACTGCAAGCAGAGGGCAGTTCTAGGGTTGCGTTTCCAGTGTTTCCAACCGCTAGTCTTATTTCCAGTCATAAAGTAACCAGTATTCTTTTAAAAGGTGCCACAATTAGTACAGAGCATAGGGCTCTAGTCTGTTGTCTCTGTTGCTTACTACAGGGAAGAAAAATAAGAAAATTAAGAATAGTGTCAGTTAGAGGCTCAGAAATAAGAAGGTAAATGCAAAAAATTCTTAAAAAATGTCAAAGCAAAGAATTAGAATACAAAACCAAGCCAAATAATTAGTGATTTTTAAGAGATTTTCATAAGCAGGAGAGGATCATGATCGTTCTCAGAAGTGCTAGCAGAGCAACATACACTTTTCTCAGCAGACACAAACTAGAGCTCCTAATGTGACTGCTACTATAATAATCAAAGCTCTCATACAGTCGTATCAGTAAAAAATACATACAAGATGACTTGCTAATAGGAAAAAATGCTATTAAAGAATACTTAATGAAAAGAAATATCTGCTTAAATTATTGTATCTTCTATTAAAACTTAAAAGCACCTTACAAATTCTGGTAGGATTTTCTTGTTATAATTTTTAATAGTTCCTATTTTTCATTGTACACAGTTTTGACAGGGTAGTCAAGTTATAGAAACTTCTGAAATTTGGATCATACTTGCAAACAATTCTAGTGAAAGAGAGGAAATAAAGGCAAAGCGTTCAGACAACACACAATGAGAAGTAATTCAAAAAACAATTTTTTTTTCAAACAGGCATTTTCAATGCAAAACTGCCTACATTAGTGAAAAAAGGTAATCCATAAACTTAAAAACAGAACACTTCATTTTGAAGTAAAAAAGCAGTCTGTTTAATCCAGGCCTCTTTTTTGTTTGTTTTGGTTTGGTTCTTTCTTCCATTTAACACCAATTTGGACTGAACGGAAAACATTTTACTTTTCCTGATTAGGCAGGCAGCCTGAGAAAACAGTTATACCTTTAATTACTATTTTCTTAGGGCTGTAATCTTCTTGATGAAAATACAAAACATTTAGTGCCTGTGTTTGCTGTGGAATGAGCATGGATTGGTAGCTCCCAAGGTACCAGCATCAGATCTGGACACTTGAGAGGGACTGCTTCAGCAGCAGGGACAGCTGCCTGAGTTACCATACTCTGTTGATTGTCAGGAAACATTGCCTTGGAGGTGGCACCATGGCTGTGGGGCATGCTGCTTCCTGACCTTTTCTAATGTCAGAGTAGCACTAAATTTTTATGCCTGGAGCTCCTGGCTTGGGTGGGAGACAGCTTGTACTTGTACGTGTAAGGTTCTTGGATCTAGCTCATGTATCTCTTCAGTGCATTTTATAGGTACATTTTTACGGCTCACCTTGAAATATTAGCCTCTGGATATTTACCTTGTGTCTTCTTTGGAGGAAGTTAGTTAACTGGATTTGGTATCCTGAGATTTCATTCTGATTTAATTTAACTTGCAGGAGGTCACTCTTAGAGAGAGGAGGACAGTTTATGTTGCACAAGTTATCAGATTGTTCAAATCCTCTGCCAGGGTCTGTGCTCACCTCAGCTCTTGATTTACGTGAAAGCCAGAAAATCTCCTGCAAACTCTTCCATCCTTGGTTAGGTTTTAGCTGAGATTACTTAGTCAGAGAATTCGGAGCATATGCTTTACTTCTCTTAAACAAAGCCAGAAGGAGTTATTAAAAGCTGAAGGTATCATTCTGTTGCCACTAGAGTCAATCCTAACCTTTCAAGCTATGTCTGCATTGCATACAGCTGTGTTAGCTGGCTCCAAATGCACGTGATATGCAAAACAGATGATGCAGGAGCAGGATCTGTCAGCACGGTGTTCTGATTCACTAATTAAGCCGACTTCATCAGCGGGCCAGAAAAAAGGCATTGCTGCAGACAGTAATAATGCTATTGCAGACAGTAGCATTAATCCAACTAACGTTTTCCATAGCAGAGCTTTTCGCGTGTGTGCAGCTTGCCGTTTTGCCATCCCGTGTACTGCGTGACCTTACACATCCATTACCTGCCTGTTGCCACACCTGGATGGGTTGAGAGGAGGCTGAGCTGCAGGCTTGTCCCTGTGCCTGGGGCTGCATCATCACAAATACATCTGGTCCTCTCTAGACAGAGAAGACCTACCCAGTAAATGAGTCTTATTTCATTACCTCCACGTTCGTTGGCCTCTGCCTTTCCTCAGATAAATGAAAACAAGAAGCCTGTTTCTGACAAATATTCTATAATTAGAGTGCTCATTATTAATATTAAAGCATATTAGAGTTGAGGAGCATTCATCATACATACATGCAGAACTTTTAAACAGAGAAGTAGGTCAATGGTCACTTTGCCAAAACTCCCCTGAATTAGTGGGAATCAGGCGTTTAGCTTCAGGCGAGGCTGCTGAAATGCTACAATTTGGTTTTGGTTTGATGCCAGGTGCTGTGTCTCCTTGGGCTGGGTACTCCATCACTGGCTGGAGCGTCGGGAGCCGACCCACGGCGCTGCGCTCAGTCGCGACGCTTTGCAGAAGGGGAAAGCAGCTGCCTCCTGGGACCCCCAGCGAGCAGCTGCACACACAGCCACATGCACTTGTGCACAGCCAGAGCTAAGGAAGAAAGGCCAGTTTCTGCCTTCTATTTCCCTCTGCAGGGGTAGAATCTGTAAAGAATTACAGGAATTACTTAAAAAAAATTCATTTAGCAAATAGGAACTTCAAATGAAATCGGAATATATCAATAACAAAGCTGAACGCACATGTGAATATAGACTGTATATCTACAGATAGATATGTTAAACATGTGAAAGGAAATGTGAAAATTCGCATACAGTTTACAGTTGTCCCAGGTGCTCAGCTCTCAGCTGTGGTTTTGAAAAGAAGAAGAGGTAGAATCACTATGGTTTAATAAATAAAATTTTCATTGAAAATGGTTTTTTTTTGGTCAGAACAGCTCTCACTGATTTACAAGCAAAAGAATCGTCAATCTTTGTTATATCAGACTGTAGCGTACAAGGAAATACTGGGAGATTTATAATATTTTACACCTTCAAAAGGAATGATATATAAAACACTTTAGAATGGAAGATTTTTTCAAGAAGTCTGAATCTGATAATTGAATAAGATAATAATCTGTTGTTAGATACAGGAAATTTTTCCTTAGAACAGCTAAGAGAAGAGGAAGAGAGAGAACAATGCTATCAATTTTTGAATTTTTTAACTATGTTTTTTTTAAACCCACAAAAATCCTACTGACTTCACATAGGAGTTTAATACAGAGACAATGATATTCACCAAGAACAATCAAGGCCATGATGAAGGGTAACGAATCCTCATGGTCCATGGGGTTACATACCAATATTTTTTCATGCTCCAGAGCCAGAAGCTGTCACACCCTAGTGCGCTGAGAAACAAATGAAATCCCAGAGTAGTTCTTAAACATCAAGTAACATCCTCTTGTTCTGTCACTACGCTATAGACAGTCCTCGGCTGGGCTGCTGAATCCCCTGTAATGGGGCAGTGACTGGTACAGAACGTCTCTGTGACTGCCGTCCTCCTGCCAGGAGGTTTCAGTTCACCCAGGCTTTCCTGTGCCAGTCCATCCTGGCTGGGATGTACATGCAGAAGAGCACGCGGATTGTTTAAGAGCTGTGCACAGTTCGGAGCCAAAAGCTGACCATCTCCCTCACTAGCATTTTCTGCAAGCTTCACAGTTAATAGTAAAGGAATAGAGATCACTGCTACACGGGCAATACCAAGCTGAGTCCACACTGCGTGCAGCTCTTACGCGTGTTTCACCGTGCACTCTGGGCATTTCTGAAGCACAGCAAAGAGCAGACTTGCTCTTGCTGTGAAATGTTGATCTGTTTAACATCTTGGAATATTTTTTTGGGGAAGGAGGGAATTTTCTGTCGGAAAATGCTATTTAAATTTACATTTTAATAATTTTCAAGATTTCTTTGGGTTATTTCTTTTGCCCCAGCTTTCCAATTTCATTTCATGTTAGCACCATTTTGATGTTAAGTTCTCTTATAAAACATTATTTGTGTGCACGGTATATCAAGATTGTATTTAGAAATGACAATTTTTCTAAGTATTGTCACTCGGAAGCCTTTTTGTGATGGTCCAGATAGGTTCCGTGCTATTTTTCTTGCACAAAGAAGAGCAAAAATTTGGGCATTCCTCCAATTTAGTAACTGCAGTTACTGGTGCAATGACCATAAGAAAACTGTTCCAGTATGCAAGGAAAGAGAAGGACTGTTTACTGACAAATTACTGGCAGAAGCAAGGAACAAAGTTTGCTGAAAACGGTTTTTATGATCAACTCAGGAACTGACTGTGACTTTTACAGCTGATTCTGCCAAATCAAACTGGGCTGTGCCTCAGTGACCTTGTATTTTGGGGTAAATTAATTTCTCTCCAGGAATCAGAATGTTAAAAATGGAGAAAATCTTTATCAGTGAAGCTGTGCTACCAAGTTGATGGTTGCTGTTTCAGCTTATGGGAATGTGCTGGCTGATCCTTACATTACTGTCTGTATCTGATACAAAAAAATCTATGTTTTTCCATATATATGAGAGGCTGTCATAAAAAATAAAGTTAAGAAACAAAAATGTGTTTAAAAATGTGTATCTAAAAGGTTAATTTCCCCCTGGAAGAAAAACTAAGAATAAAAAATAAAAAGACTGCAGTATGCAAAAGGAGTTGAAATGAAATACAGCCACACACAGTTAGAAAGGTTTTGGAAGTTTTCATGGGACTTGCTGGAAAATATACATCGCTTCTATGAGAAGATTTGGTTTATTAGTAAAAGTCTGGGTAAAATTTCAGGATTTAAGAGAATACCAATAAAGTGAAGACTGACATTAACCAGACCATGCTATAAATACCACACAAAGAGACCAAACAAGCCCACTACTGAGAGACATGCTTGACGTTCTGCTTCACTGCAGCCTGTAACAATAGGAAGAAACCTGTTGTCTCTGTTAGAATTAGTTTAGTTAAATAAACTGCTCAAAATGCTATTATTTAGGTCTGACAGCAGCTGCTTACTGTGGTTCCTATTTATGCATGGTCAGCTGATGCTGCTTAGAGTCTACTGCAATGTGCCTGTAGCACACACGCATTTTAGACTGTGCCATTTGGCATATGTAAGTCACTTTGTGTTGCTTTGCACAAATTCCTCCTCTTTTTGTTCTCATGAAGTGTTAAGCATAGCTCAGGATGCTACGCAATACAAGTTGCTGCTTTAAGGGGGATGTTTTCAGAAATTCACTTCTACAAAGGTGTGTTTGCTTCTAACTGCAATTTAGTTCCATGTAACACTGGCAGCAATTATGCTTTACATATTTGACTGCAAATGTAAACCTCAGTTCAGATTGCAGCATAAAATCTGTATTAAAAATAAATATAATTTATTTTATCTCAATATCAGTAGGAAGGCATATTTTTTCTGAATGGCAGACACAAAGATATAGGAGAAAATTTTTAAGAATGTATTACTTTTACAAGGAGGATGAATTTGACTCTGATGAAGAATCTATCTATTGTTAATAAGTGTGCATTTTTTTAATGAAAAGGACAGGTTACATTTCTGAAAGTTCTTTCCACCAGTCATCAAAAAATGCAGGCACACACAACCGCTTCAGTTAGCAATTGGTTTGTCTTTTACTACCATAGTTGTGGACTTTCAGGCATGGGGGATAACACAGCTAATGTTAAATATATTTGCTATACCATGTAGGGAAAGCCATTCAGACTTTTCAGAACTGTGACCTGTAATATTCTACTAATAGAAACTTTGTTGTCATTACTAATTGTGAGATACTAATTCACTGAACAGCTAGAAAAGCACTCAACTCAGGCTCCAAACAGACAAAAGTCAGAAACAGATTATGGGGTAAAAGAGGCAGAACACTCCTTCCCCTCAGACATAAACTCAAAAGACCCTCCAAAACAAACAGACATATACTCAGCTGGGAGGATGGATAGAAATCAGTACCGAAAACAGGATTAGAGGATTGGTTTCATGCGGACAGCAGGGAACACAAAGCAAACTTCCTGTTACCAGCTGACTCTCACTGAAAGCATGATCTTCTAATCTGATGCAGAAAAAGCTTCTGCTGAAGTCAACAGGGCTGGACATTTTAAAGTTCCTGAAGAGTTCACAATTCATATTAAAGGAGTAACTGAATAACTGAAAATTAATACCAGCACTTAGACTGTTCTGTCTCGTATAAAAGGCAGAAAATGTGAGACCAAATTCATAGAGATCCTTATTTGCCCCAAATTATGCTAAGAAATGGAAATCTGTCTTCTTAAGTCTAACATGTATTTATGAGTTTAGTAGCAGAGAATTGCAATAAATGTCATATTATTATGCAGAATATATTTGTAGCTCGTTTCTGTGCTTATAGTAAATTTGGTGCACAAGAATCGGGATTTAAGCACCAGCAGTTTTTACGCATAAAGATTGCTGAATCAGCTTCTAAACTCTAAAAAATAGCACAAAATAAAAGCGGCTTATAGGTAAGTTTTCACACTAGTGCAGATAGGATTCACAGAATGGGAGTGTACAAGTTATCTGGTACAATATAATATGTCAATGTTTCCTTCTTGGATTAGCAAAAATAACCCGTATGGTGCCACAAGTCCTTTGCAATTTCTTTGCAGTCATAACAGTGGCTGATAAAAAAAAGGTATATCAAGCAATATTTTTTTAGAAGTGTGGGGGACTTGGAAATGAATGACAGATATGTTGGTTTGGAATTTGAAAGCAGGAAAGAATATATGTGTTGCTGTTTGTTTTGTTGGTTGTTCTTTTTTTTTTTTATTCAGAGATAATCCGTAGTCTTGAACTGACAATAATTTGTTCCGTTTAACATTAAATTTACATCAACATGCTGTTCAGTAACACTAGATATTCAGAATAAATTTCTGAGTGTGATTAGAGTATTAAGATTCTGAACATGACATTTAGTTGAATTTAAATTCATTAAAATAAAATTAAAAGGCCAGAGAGTTGGAATATCAAATCAAGAAAATTTAATAGCTTGATTCTGCTTATTTGCGCTCTTCTCTGGGTACTGAGTAAGATGACTGCATGCCTCTGAGGATTTTTCAGATGAGAATGTTTACACATATAAATCAGGATATAAAATATACACCAGAATAGAAAATATGGGTATAAATCGGAGTGCCCCTCAGAAATATATTACACCATCAAATTATTAGAAACATGACATCTCAAAGACGCTTACAAAAGAGGCTAGCTTTTTAAACCAGTTAAGGTATTGTAAGGCACAGAAAAGGGAGTGCACCTCTTGTTCTCAGGTAAACAAACTGTACCTGCAGGATGTAATGTAGCCTGCTTTATTCCAGCCCAGCACCAAAACACACAAAGCAGTACTGCCTTTCTTCTGGAGTGCAGGGAGCTCGGCCAGAGCAAGGCCAAGCTCTTACCATGATAATCCCCATGAGCTCAGAGCAAGGAGGTTTTGGCCTATGTTTAATTAAAGCTGCATTATAGTACTTAGACATCTGTTACATTTGTACATTGTGGGTCAAGGGCTCAGCTCGAGCCTCTCTTCCGAGATCTGTATGAACACAGTTGAGCCAGCCTTTTTCGCCATTATTTTTTACGGCTTAGTCACTACTTCCATGTTCAAGGACACTTCCCACCATCAGGGAAAAGAGTATGATCTGGTCCTTAATTTCTAGCATTCTGAGATCTGCAGAAGAACATTTGTAGAGAAACCTCCTGAAAACACTCCATAAGTTCAATGAACCGCTCTGTGCAAACTGTAATGGGGATGGATGCAAACTTCAAGCCTGACTCTTAGAACAATCAGGTCAGTACCTAGGCATTGCAGTTAGCCGCATCACTGTATTGTCTTTAGTTGAACACTCACAAACAGTGTTTTTTCTATATTTACATAATTCTTTACTATGTCTATCTTTTATTTTCTATCATATATTTTGACAATTTCCTTCATTCCCTCCTATCCAAAACAGTTTTATGCAAGAAATTCAGTCCTCTTTATATAAGACTTTAGTTTCAATCAATTACATTAATTGCATGACTGAAGATTTAGATGCACACTTCCTTAACAAATAGCTATGACAGTTTAAGATTGCCCTCTTTCTCCCTCTTAAACCACTTCTATCACAGCTTCATTGACAGAAACAAATATCTGAGTGCTCTGCAGCCACCTCAGAGAAAAGTCCTTCAGCTTTTAGGGGAAAATTTTGCTTTGGATCCATGTATAGTGCCTCATGTTATATGTGAAATGTTTTGTTAAATTAGCTCCTCTCTGACAAATTTGTTAGGTTTTCCACGGTTGAATCTCTTTTATTCCTGCCTCACCTTCTTCTAAGTGGACAACTGTCATGAGCAGCTGCTCGTGTCTAACGAATGTCTAAGGAAAGATGCAACCTTCGTCCTTCCACCATCCATAAGAGGGCTGGCCAAGGGCTCGCCACCACGCCAGCAAGGGGGGAAGCATAAACTTCTTGACCTGAGACAGATATTTGTAGCCAAATAATTGTTGGAAGGTACAGATGTGCCAAAGCTCAATGTATTTTGCTGGCTAGGTCAAAAATAACCTGCTTGTCACTTACTTTGTCTCATGCTGGCTCTCAGCCAGTAACAGAGGCTATTTTGTGGTATCAGCTCTTCTGTAAAAGAAATATGCATACATATACATGTAAGTATATGTATATGAGAAGGATTAAATGACATTTTGTGAACACTATTCTTTCAGGAAAAAAGAGGTTACATCATCAAATTCTTGATCTTGTTTTTTGTTGCCCGATGACCAGCTTACTCTTGGTTAGTCTCTTCCAAAAATTTGATGAAAGCTAGATTTTTTTTGGAAATATGTTAGTGAAACTAATGTCTAGGTATCAATAGCACATAATTGAACTTCAACTAGTCAGGCAATGAATTTTGATACTCGTGTTCTTATCGCCTCTTGAAAAAAGAAGAATTTTCCGTTCTCATTCCTGGCAATGCTTTATCTATGGTAAAGTATCCTTCAAAATAACAGACAATGAAGGAACACCTGTGCACATAAATAACTTTATTCTATAAGCAATTTAATTGGTAAGGGTTTGGGTCAGAACTGTGACTTGATTTACAGAAGGATCAAACTCTATACCATGCCAGAATGGTTAGGCATACTCTTCAGCAGCTTTATCCCATGGTTTTGGGAAACTGATGTATTCTGGCTCAGTGAGGACAAAATCTGAAAATTGCAAAGCATCAAGCTTTATATTGTAGACGGATGTAAAAGCAAAGATATATAACCTAATCAGTTTGCTGAACTGCAAGTGTATTTCTTTCAAAGTAAATAGCTGCTGCAAAATTTTATTTATATAGTTCTTGCAAATTGGTTTGAAGTGTTGTTTAGACAATCTTATTATGTATAAAGATAAAAACTTCCATCAAGAAATTATGCAAAAGAAAATGGACACACCAGCTGGATAAATCTATCATACATCGGCAAAAAGCAACAAGCACTTTTAATTAGCTGAGTGAATGTAGTTTACTGAATGCTGAAAGCACAGACTCACTCATATTAAAATGTGCCTAATTTTCTGTGAAAAAGTCCCATCTGAACAGCCCTGACCATAGTCAATCATACTAAAAGCCACTGGTGCTTAATTTGATTTACCAATATAAAATGCAAATGAGGTGATTAAGTGGAGTGGCAGACATAGTAGGGCCTCTTTCAAACCATCAAGTTAAATGCAAGCAGACAGCAAACTGGCTGTGCAAAGAAAATTTTAGCATATTCGTTTGATTAGTGCTACAAAAATTTAATTAGGTTGGCTAATTACTTGACAAATTGCTCTACACTAGAGAAAAGGCAGAGCATGTTTTATTCCTGCAAAAACCCTGTGTGTATTTTAGCCCAAATGCTATCTGCCAATTTGCAAAAGCATTATTAAATGAATGAAAGATGGTACAACAGTCTCCAACAATGGCAAATTGTATAATGCGTATAATTAGACAAGGCACACACCACTATAGCCATATGTCCATGATCCCTCACGTCTAAAAATATTTAACACAATATTTCTAGGAAAATACTGTCAAAACAGATTATTACAAGGCTGTCAGTTCTTCATAAGAAGCAATATATAGAAAATGCTCATTAGTGGAAAACACAGCTCATCCAAAGCAGAGCCTCTTCACCCAAATGAACTCTATCAAACGTGGTAACAGGGATGCACTCTGTCGGTACCTTGCTAAAAGGAAAGAACATACACTGTTGATTTAAGGGCTGTATCTCTATGTCTATTTATTGCTAAGCAATGCCAAGAACATTAGTTATCTGGGAAAGTAAAAAAAGACATACTTGGAAAAATTTCACATTTTACAATTTTATTCGTGTGAACAGACCACATAAGAATAACATCAGGACTTCAGTGTAGAAGAACACATTTCTTTTCTTTGTCTACTTGCATTCACATGCTACGAAAGCTGCCAATTCTTATTCAGGAGACTGCAGTTGCTTTTGCTGGCATTTGATGTAACTAATCAGCCTCTACTGACTCAAACATCATGATAATATAAATAGATACCCACTTTATCTACTCAAGTGGAAAAAATAAGTATCATATTATATAAACATAATGCATTGCAATTGGCAATTAGATACTGCATTTAACTCAAACTAAAACAATATCTTACGAAACCAAGGGATACGTGAGATCTCTTTTAACAATCATCACACATGTGCACGCAGGCATAAAATATTATTTCTTGCAATTAGCAATTCTCAACTTCTGTTTTACCATGCCAATATATTTTTAAATGTACAGGTTTAGTAAGATATCAAAAACCTTAAATCAAATATAATTTCCTGTTACCTTAGCATATTTATTACTGTGTGTGATTAGGTTTGTTTCTAAGGTATTATAAGTGAAAACAAATCTCAGTTCCTTTGCAGTTTGCCTGAATAATGGCTAGTCTCACATTAAATATGAGGCTACACAGGCCTTCTGATGATTTTTAAAGAAAAGTAGCCAAGCTTGAAGTCTTTCTTTGTGTTCTGATACTTAAAAAATTCTGATTTTCAGCGGATGATGCTTATTACTGCAGTTATACCTCTTGTGACAAATATTTAAAGCTCTGAAATCCTTCTTCACTTTAAAAAATATTGTTTATACTGAAATAATGCAGGAAGATGATAATAATAGTTGCTAGGTTTCAAAATCATTCAGATGAAGACAGACAAAAATGCAGTCAGCTGCACTGTTACAGTCCTCTTCCACAGAAGAATAAGAACCACAGAGCATGGGACAGGGCTCAGACAGTGAGCTCCAGCATCAAAGCAGCTACCTCTGGCATGTCCTACCATAGGGTAAAGTCATCAGCATTGAGGTAGATGCTAGTATTATCTGCATATTAAGAGAAAGACACTACAAATTAATTATCTAAGATTGAGATTCTTAAAAATAGTAAATACAAAGGGGAAAAGAGAGGCTTAAGCTCAGTCCTGTTCTGTCACATCCACCATAAGCATGAAAAACTCTTCAGTGAAGCAAGTTTTGTGTGATATGTTCCAATAAACTGTAATTTTATAACAAAGTGTAGACTGAAAAATCACTATTTTTTTGCTGAAAAGTATCTAACCTGGTGTTGAAAGCAGAGATTTTAATTATGCTTTTCTTCTGACCTTGAGCATGCTGTGGCCACTACACATGCATGGAAGTGGGAAGGGGGGAACATCTTAAGACCAAGTAAAAAGAGAAGAATTGTGGTTTCTCAGGGACCTTTGACCTGACATCAGTGTGGTAAGGAACATGAGTAAAATAAATTATCAGACTGTTTTTTCCTCCATCTTATGTGTTCAGAAAGATTTCAAATAATTATGCAGGGAAGAATAACTATATAAGAAAGAACTATATATATAAAACTGTATATAGAATAAGGAAGCCAGCAGGGTACAGAAAAACTCTATTAGAACATGCTGGAGGCAATAGGTCTTCCTACAAGCAGCGTAGAACAGAGCATCTTAAGAAACTTGTCACTATAGCATAACAATTCTCAGTCTTTTTTTGAGAAATTTTTTTTCATCTTAGGTTAGGTCCTTCTCTCCACAGGTGCACATTGTCACAGTCTCCAGACAGTCCCAATCCTCCAGATTTCAAACTCCCACCTTTCAGCTTCGGTAAAGTGCAACAATTTGTCCTCCCAGCTCCTTCCTACACTCAAAAGTCCTTGGTGTCTCTAACAGTCCTGGAGACTTTTTGACCTGGCCATGTGCACTGAATCAGTGTAAACGAAGCATCTTTCCGGTAGAGGAGCTTCTATGAGAAAACTTGGAGAGGTGGGAGAAAAATGACAAAAATGGCATCTGTATGTGGAAACAGGGATCAGAAGGGATTTGTGGGGTCTGGTCCCATCTCTGAGGACACATGCACCAGCCTGCACAACCTCTGCAATGCCCTTGAGAAGCCCTGGATGGGGCCACCAAAGAGGGAGAAGCTCTTGGGGCTGGCAGCAGAGGCAGCAGAGGCAGGACTGTGTATGAAGAAATCTTTGATTTTCATCTCTCCGCTTTGGGTTTTACTAGCTGGGGATATGCTTAGAGTAGTGCTTATCCTAAAATGGCAAATGTGTCAGTAGAAGAAGAAAATAAGAAGCCCAAATGTTTGAAAAGACATTTGCTGCAGAAGAAGGGAACATAAAAGATAACAGTTTTCCTACTCTGAAAAAAGAAACACTTCTTAAACAAAGTCACAGAAATAGGCATCCAGTTATTAGCTGGATGAGACAATTAGAATCTAGACCTTGCTCAAGACAAAATATCTATTAATTTTTGTTACTGTTTGATTTTGTAAAATAATGTTTGAAACAACTCGCAGTTGTTAGGGAGACGTACTGCCTTGGAATTGACATTAATGAGATTAACAATAGCTTGTTTTACATGCAAATGACGTAGTTGTTACATGAATTTATGCCTTATAGTTGTTTTTGAACACTATCAATTTATAAAAGAACTACCTGTATTTTAAAACATTTTTGCTTCACTGGATTATTTACAACATTTCTTGCCATAGGAAAAAGCTGCTAGATTTGTTTTGGATGTGTTCATAGTTTCACAAAGTCACATAACTCTTTTTTTACATGTTTTGTGTTTTATATTCTCTCCTCAGTATTGGCTCCTTGTCTTGGGGACAAGACACTGGACTAAGGTGGTATGCCGTTCCATTCTTGTGCATCTAGCAGGGTGATAAGACTTAGGAAAAATGTTGAAAAAAACACCACTTTGCTTCCTGTAGGTCCAGGTCTGCTAAGAATATGTTAGTTTAGCTTTGGTGGAATGTCACTGTTACGCTATGCATAATGAAGATTTACATCCTAAAATTAGATTTTTGCTATATGTTTCTGGTATCAAATTTTCGTTGGTAACATGTCATTGAATCAGTCTCCTTAGCTTTTACAATTAAAAATTCTTGGTTTCATTTGTTTGCATTAAGACTCACCCAAATTAGTATTTTTATCATCTCATTGTGCATAATTCTAGATAAAAGGTGACATCTGGGAAAGTAAAGTGTACTAATATGACAATTACTATTAAATGTGTAAAGTTCCTCTATCTTGACTCACTTTTTCAGTCCCTTCTGTTTCTGCTCTTTTTTGACGGTTGTGCTTGCAGATTACTTTTTCCTTACTGCCTTACGTATTTACACACAAATAAACGTGTTTAATGCTGAAAAGAAGTTTCAGCACACTGAAATCACAGCAGCAAAATCTGGTTCTAGACACATTTGTGTTACCTCTCTGAAAGAGTTAAAACATTTGGAAATGGCTGTGCTAACAAAGGACCACCTGTACTGAGAATCCGAAGGGAAACAGAGGAGTTTAGTGCTATCATCATAAATAGAATACTCTAATCAGTCTCTCCTTTCATGTGAATTTGAAAATCTTTCTTCCCTAGAAATACTCACTAAAGACAATTATGCAAGAGCAAAACCACACAGTGCTACTGCTGAAAATTGCCAATAGACTGTGAAGTGTTTCAAACAAGGATATATTAGATTGCCTATGCGCTTGTAAATTATAGTAACAGGGGACAGCAGGCTGATGAGAATAAACAAAAAACTTCCTGAGCGACATACATAATAAAACAGAATCAGAAGTTAATTTTTCAGTGATGGTCTGCAGTGTATGCTTATGCCCGAGAAAATGCCTGCTTTCTTTTATTTCTCAATATTCCCTGAAGTATTAGTTACAGACTAGTGTAAAAAAATCCAAGTTTTTCATGATAATAGAAGGGTTTCATTTCAACTCCTGAATGTATTCTAGCTGTTTGAATGAATATTTATGATGTTTAGAGTGACCATTTGCCCACCTGTGTAACAACAAAGAATTCTGCTTTACATGTGAACAAAAGTGGATTGTATTCTATGAAATGCTCTGGTTTTACATTCTGTACACTGTGATAGCAGGCAGAAGCACGTGAGCAAGCTCTGAACATTAAATTACAAGCCACAGTTTGTTCCTCCTGTACACTGGCACAGATCTGAATAACTTTGACGAGTACAATATATTTATTCTTGGTTCAAGTCAATGCATCTGAAAACAAAACTTCGGCTTAATACAACTATTTTTTTAACTACAGGGTTGATATTGTATAACTTAGTGTTGTTGTTTAACCCAGAAGCTGGCACCTACACACTAGACAGCCGCTCTCTCACCCCTGCCCTTCCAACCTAGTGGGACGGGGAGGATAAATGGACAAAAGGAGAAACTCGGTTAGGGTAAAGACAGTTTAATAAGACAACAAAGTAAATACTAATACTACTGCTAATACTACTAATGATAATAGTAATGATGATAATAATGATGATAATGAATGTGCAAAACAAACTATACAAAATACCATTTCTCTCATTGCCCATTGACCAATTTTCAGCCAGTACCTGAGCAGCAATCGCGGAACCCAGAAAATCATAAAATTCACAAATTTTGCAAAACTCCTGAAAAAGACTGAACTCCCAGAAAAGTTCAAACTCCCAGCCAACAGAAGGTGTGAACTCAAGGACATGAGAAAGAAACCTGCCCCCTGGCCAATCACCTTTTATAAACTGAGCACAATGTCCATGGTATGGAATATTTCCACTGGCCAGCTTGGGCTAGTTACCGGGCTGTGCTCCCTCCCAGCTCCTGCACACCTGTGCGTTAGCTGAACATGGGATACTGGAAAGAGTCCTTGATTTCATAGCAACAACTGAAAATATCAGTGTTATCAACATTCTTCTGGTACTGAATCCAAAACTCCGCAGCTACTGGGAAAAAAGGTCACTCTATCCTAGCTGAAACCAGGACACTTGGGCACAGAATTTCAGTGTATGCATTGAAGATGATGCAGCAAACACAGGTGAATTGCTTTCCCTTGTAGGAATTGATTGAGTCCTTGGAAACTCTGCATGTGCTTGTCTATGACAAGCTCAATCTTAATACATATTATCTATTTATTACTAATTATTAGTAGTAATTAGTAGTATTACTAATAGGTTCATTGAAATCTTAACTCTCTCCTAGACGAAGTTTCTGGAAGGAACATGCCATACCACAACCACATGTGTCAGTTAGGACATGCAATTTGGTTCTCCTTGACAGACTCCCTTCAAAGTACTGATGATTCTGCCTGTCTTTTGTGCAGGATTTAATAGCAATTTCTGGTAGCATCAAATCAAACTCTTTAGCTTGCTTTAACCTCAGACAAAAAGTCATTGTTCTAGATATTTTTTGCAGCTAGGCCTTCTCAGTGTGATTGCATTTTAGCCATCTGCAAGACAGCCATTGAAAAGATAGCTTTTTTTTCTTTTCTATTCTTAATCACAATGTTCCATCTTACAGCACATATGGAATAAACTTTTATTTAAGATCATGACTGAATTCAAGATCAGATTTTTAAGAAAGAAATGTTGGTATCTTGGCTTAAAAGCAATGTAGACATTCAGGTCCAGTGCTGGATTGCTAACGGTCACTGCAGTTTGGCTACTAATCGCGAGGATGGCCAAGCTCTACAGGTGCCTGAGGCTTCCAGAACTCAGAAAGATCTGCTTCTGCACATGTCCAGATATCTGAGTTAAGACAGTGCTGAGCAGCCAAGAGAGAGAGCTAAAGTGATATTTATCTACTTGAAATCCTGAATAATTTACTGGAAATGTATTCAGAATGCTAAATTACTATGAGACTTAGAAGTGTTGTTTTGTGTTTTGAACGAACGCATTGTATGTGTGATGTGTGTAAGGTACCAAAGTGCATGAAAGATGATAAGTGATATAAGCATTCTTTGAAAAATTGTATAGCGTGTATTAAAGAAGGTATGTGGACGTGTGTATGTGTATGCGCGTGCGTGTGTATGTGTGTTTCCTGCCAAAATAAAAAGCTGACGGATTTGAAAAGTAACCGTTTGGTACATTAGTGTGATGTTTGTCGAGTTTTTTTCCTTGAAGATTCTCAGAAGACTAAGGAACTGTTAGGTTTTCTTTCATCTATTAGAAGGTGATGGGTGCAAGACTGCAAAACAGGTATGTAGTGAAATAAACTGAAAATAAAAATCGTTTTTGTGGCAGCACAGTTTTGTCACTGACAGTTAAGCCAAAGACATGGTCAGGAGACAATGGTGAAAATCAAAAGGTTGTCTATCTGTAAAAATGTGAAAGGAATTCTGGTAAAATAAGGAAAATGATAACACTGTTGGACTGTTTGGTGTGTCGCTTTGCTTCATTGCACAGTTTCTACTCTTTTCCTCCTGCCACTTCTTTTCACACAGCTTAAACAGAGAAGTGGCATGATGTACAGAGGAATGCAGAGGAGTTCATACCCTGCATATTGTGCTGCCTGCTGGTGACAGGAGTGTCTTGGGAAATCGGAGGCTGTATGGGGTGGCCATGGCTAGGTGTTGGCAGCAAGGGGGCTGCAGGGGTGGCATCTACGGGAAGACTTCAGGCCTGTCCTATGCTGGACACAGACAGCTCCAGCTGGCTCCAAAGGACCCCACCACAGGACACAGCTGAGCATGACAGAAATATATGCCCTGTCTCTCAGAAAATGCACTTAAGAATGGGCAAAAATGGCAGACAGGTAGAGAAGTGGAGAAGAAAAATAGGTGAGAAACAACGCTTGGAACAGCAAAGTCAGTGACGAAGGAGGGGAATGCAATGCTCCAGATACCAGAGCAGATAGTCCCTGGCAGTATGTGGAGACACCACTCTGGAGCAGGGGAAAAGTGTGAGGGAGAAGCAGCGGCAGTGAGGAGCTGTTACAGACTGGCCCCAAGCCCTATTCCCCATCTCCCTGTGCCACTTGTTGAGGGGAGATAGATGAGTTGGGAATGAAGGAGTGAAGGTGAGCCTGTGAAGAGAGGTGGGAATGGGGTGAAGGTGTTCTTTTAGTTTTTGCCCTTATTTATCACCATGCAGAATAAATTAAATTAAATTTCCCCCAGTTGAGTCTATTTTACCAGTTATGGTAACCAATAAGTGATCTCCCAAACTTTATCTCAGCCCATGAGCTTTTTAATTTTATTTTCTCCCCCTCCTCTGTTGAGCGGGAGGGACAGGGAGAGAGCGGCTGGGTGGGCATTTGGCCATTAGCCAGGGCTAACCCACCACAGAGGTGTAAACCTGCTGAGGTTGATGAGGGCCTGGAACCAACTATCACTGATCCTGGTTGAATACAAAACTGTAAGGTGGAAAGTAAACTGTAGCATATTTAATTGAAGCCATTAAAATGAGTGAGTTTAGCAAAGGATCTGAACATCATGCTTTTGGCTGAAATTGATCAAATCAGCGCACAAATATTCTGTAGCAAGTCTTCAGTCCTGCGAAAAAGATGTGTATCTGTAAAGATAAATTCATAGTTTACATGCATTTAGGCTTCTGCATTCCCCTTATATGGTGCCTAAATGGTGTGCTGAATGTCTGCGCTCCAACACTGCACAGCCCCTACTGCCCTGAAAATGTCAATTACAAGGGTGCTGTGCTGGGGCAAGCAGGGTAGAGGATGTGCAGGAAGGGCTGCAGCTCCTCGGTGGTCTCAGGTGCACTGTCCCCACTGCCGAGCCTCCTGTGAGCTGTGGCTCTGGCTGTTGTCCTCCCCTGCCCTCTCCCACCCGCATGGCTGCTATGGTAGATCTGCTGCCTTTACTCTGGAGTACACTGCACAGGTGACTGGTGTTAGGCAGTGAAATTATTTGTAGTGTGTTTTATTTCCCTCTAGCTAAATCCCTAATCTGGCTTTCTTCAGAATGGACTGGAGGTAACATAGTGTCTGAACTACCTTGAGATTTTGTGCTGTAAGAAACCTGGGCAAGTGCCAGACATTTTACTGTTCATCCCACGTCTTGCTTTCTTGGAGGAAAGAACCAAGGACTGTTCCCTGCAGACCTGCTGCATCTGACACAATAAAAAATGTCTTTCCCATCTTTCCTTCCCTCCCAGTGAAAGATCACTTCATATTAAGTGATGCCTTGCTATTAAAATTACTAATTGATACAAACTAGGTTCTGTAATCAAAACAGAAAATTGAAAAATAGTGTCCTGAGGGTTTTTTTTCAGTTGAAATGAAACAGCTGAGATAGCTGGAGAAGTGTCAAAAAAGGTTAGCCTTATCCAGCTGTTTAAGTGATTCTTGATTAGTGACTGCATGCCTCTGCCTATTAAATTATAGTTTGAAATCTAATAGAAGAAAATCTATATGAAGCGACTTTTCTGTTGTAACTACACACGTTGCATAAAGACTCATTGAAGCTTTGTTCACTCCACCTCTGTACTCTGAGTGAAAGTATCTTATCCGTAATACTGACATTCAGTGTGGGTGGTGTAATTCTACCCAAGGCTATTTGAGGACCCCAAAGGTACAAATGGCACCTTTGACATTGTAGTCTTGTAATTTCTGAACTAGTAATGAATGGCTGAACCTACTTCAAAGGCGCTAACTATTTATGTATTAGAGCACTGAGGCTGATTTCATGTGTAGCTGGCTGAAAAGCGTTTTGGCTCTGAAATCATTATGAGGCTGCCCAAAAGGTACTGGACTGACAGCTACTGAAACAAGCAGAAATGATCAAACCTGGCTGATCAAACACAGCTTAGTAATGGTTTTACCAGCCAGTGTTTCTTCTAGAGATTATGGTCATTCCTGTTGTGCTTTCATAGGGAAAAGAAGCCATTTTAAGTAAGAAATTCATAACCTTTTGCAGTTGTATATGGACCTGGTTATGATTCCTAGTCTGCAGGGAGAACACAAAAGGTCTTATTCCAGTAAAAAGGTAAAAGAGTCTTTCTTTTCTTTCTGAGCTGCAGGGACAAAGATATTACTGGGGAGAATAGGTGTCAGCTCCACTTTGCTTGGAGCAGCAGTAATCTCTGGCCAGGTATAGACTTTTGAAGGAGATATGACACATGCCCATATATCGCATGTGGACACTTGTTTCTTCAAGTGCAAAAACACTGGTTCAGTCGCAACTGTTGGGTGTTTAGCACTTCAGAAAACCAGGCAACTTATTTTGCTGCTCGACTGAGACTTTTTAAACCTTATGTTGTCACTAATTTATTTATTCTCCCATTCTTGAGCCTAATTAGACCGATCAAACACACAAGGCTTTTACACACAAATGTAGAAATAAATTCAGAAACATAATTTGTATGCCTTTTGTAACCATTTCCTTCTGAGAGGCAGATTCCTGCATTAGTCTGTGCTCTCTGTGGTATGATGGGTGAGGCACTCTCACACTGAATGACAATAGCTGGAAGAAACAGAACAAATTTCTTGTGGGAGAGATAGTCTACCCAGATCAAACTTGGGAACTAGCCTAACTCTAACTTCCCTGATATCCAGTGAGACCAGGTTGCAGCTGAATTCATTGTAAAATGAGTATTTCTAATTTGGTAAACTGAAAAGTATCAGTCACTTGTTCCACCTCAGATACTAACAACATCTTCTTTAGTAGCTTTACCAAAAATACTATTTCTTTGTGGAAATTATCCATTGTGGAGAAAATGCATTTTCCATTGAAACAGAAACTGGAAATATACCAGAAACATTATTTTTCATCTGAAAACCAAGTATCTGCATATATATTTTCTGTGCATCTGTTATACATCCTATGTCCACAAACAGAGATCCTGAAATTGTTCACAAACCTTATTGACTTCTGAACCCTGTATTTCCTCTGATGACACATGCTGTCTCCCTATACATTTGATAGGGAAAGTGAGATACCTTTGTGAGATGATTTTGATTTTAGCTAAGTAAAGGTGCTCTTGAGTTGACTATCTCTCTCCACTGACTCCAAAGAAGTTACATCCTTGTGTAAGACATCTGAAATTAGTTGGGATAAACCCACATCAACATCCCATTAACTTACCACCATTTGTTCTGTTCTTTAGCTCAGGAAAAGAATAAATACTTCCATATCTAACTGTTAGCTTCTTTTAAAGACATGCAACTCATCCTGGTTCACAGGATTCATACTGTGAGGATTTAAAAATTTCCAGCACAGAAAGTTTGTGATTTCATAGTTTTCTTTCATAGTGTCGAGAATTAGAATGACCTTTACATATATTTAAATCCTCATAGATATGTTTAGATAATTTTCTAAAAGGCGACTGACCAAATATTTAGATGGTGCGACAGACTGGCTTTTAACGGTGAATACATTCAAAGTGTCTCTGCATATTTAAAGAGCTTTATTAAAAGTATTTCTTCATCCAACCCCCTCCCCATTTAAAAAGAAATATAGCTGTATTAGTCTCCTTTTTCTCTTGACTATTATCTTTCAGGGGGGGCCACAGGGCTCAAAAAATGTCTGATAGGAGCAGTATTTTCTTTGTTGAGTAATCCTAATAGATGAATTTATTTGGCCAGGAATGTTGTTCTTTTTAGAGCGTTTTGAAAGCATAAGCAGAGGAATGAGTGCTCGAAAGAGCCTGAAATTTGATTTACATCTTTAGAACAAGGGAACAAATGAGCATGTGCCTATTGTCTTTATCTTCACTGTTATTGTATGTGGTATCCTTGTGTAATCTTTTCTTGTAATGATATTTAATAGCTGCCTTCGAGATATTAATGGAAATCATCACAGGCAAGGGAGATATTTCCGTATCTAATGAAGCAAAGTAGGACTAAAAGGAAAAAAAGAACAATAAGTAAAATCTGAACAAACAAAAGATTTTAACTTATTTCTGAAATTTAACCCTATACATGGTTAATTGTCATAAAATCAACATAAGTGAATGCAGTTACTATTCAGCATATTAGTACATTCTTCATGAAAGCTTACAGAGCACTTACAGTGTATAAAATTTGGACATAAGAATTTAAGCATATCTGATTTATCAGCCCTTAGCACATCAACACAACAATACTACTATAAAATATGTCCATTTTTTTTAGAAACTATACTAAGTGAATTCCTGCTGACTGATTATGCACACTTCAAATCACTCATAACTAGGAAGATAAATAAAAAAAATATAAGAGAAACATGTAATTTCCATAGAAAATAGTACTCTCCAAGTGTCAAAATGCAAACATGGGCATCACACTTAAACATATTTCTCACTATCTCTCCACTCATCTAAAGTACAGAAACATGACTAATGCATTTCAAGCATTTGTCCTGGCCAGTGAAACACAAGCAGCACGTGAACGTTTTGGAGCAAATTTTCAACTGTGTTCATCTTTCGGTAACATTCAGTGAAAGACAAACAGAAAACACCATCCGAACAGAAGCTATGTAAAATGGGAAACAGTTTGCCCAATACTTTTTGTCTGACCCAGAGAAACAGAAATTTTTAAAACAATAACTCTTTAGTTTTAATTAGAATGTATTTTATTTAAGTTACATTTTTAAAACAGACCTCAATAATTTCAGTTAAAAAATAAATAGATTAAAATTGCTTTAAATCTTCACAGAGCTCTAAATTTGTTGCAATTGACTTGAATAATTTCAATTAATAGAAAAAGATATTGAATATATAGAAAAGTATATGTTTTGCCACAGTTTTGAAGAAAGTAAAGTCACAGAATTGGTAGACCTTATTGACTAAATCCCTGAGCAAACATTTGTTGAAATGATATATCTACTTCTGGAAAGCATAGCTATTTCTTCAGATAAATACACTTTTTTAAAAATCCTGTTATTCGGTGTTTGCAGTTAAATAGTTCAGAAATATATGGGAGGTAAAAAAAAAAAACCCAAACCCACAAACCAAGGAAAAATGTTGGTGTTTTTTTTTTTTTTTCACCTGTGAAGTGGTTATGGAACAATGAGATCTACTACATCTGAAACTCAAAATTACACTGATTAGAAAAAATAGGTGGAACTTCACTAAAGCTGACTCCTTTGTTTTATATGCAAACAGGAAAACATGCTTACAAAAACAAGTTTCTCATCTATGTAATGTGTATGTAATGTAGTTTTATACAACCAAAAATGTCATAAAATGTGATTTTTTCATAATTTAATTCAGTTTTGGTTTTCATCCGACAGGAATTTTACGGTATCAGAAGTTAAAAATTATTACTCAGCCACTGAAAAAGAAAATTATCATATGCCTTTCTGACAAGAAAAATTCACTTACTGAATTTATTTATGGAATTTGCTGGCTCTTCAAACGCATGTACTTAGACATAATATAGCCATCTAAGGTTAAAGAAATGCCAAACTTTGTGTGAAGGCTATAATTATGAGACTTATTAGCTGCTAACATCAAGAAATAGAAATATGAATCCAAAGAACAAAGGATCTAATATGTAATGATCTGTGCCTGCTGCAGCTATATTTGTACGTATGATCATTGGCGACTTTCAGAGGCAGATGAGAATGCAGCTGGTTAGGCATGATCCGCAAGAACAAAAGTTTAAGAAAATAAATCCAGATAAGAAAGACTACAATGATTTAATAAGTTTCAAGATTCCCTGATTATTTATTCAAAATACTATTATTAAAATTATTGTCTAAAATCTCCTTGATTTAAATATGCACTCAGCATTGCAGCTACTGAAATACCTCTAAGACTGCGCCTGGAAGTGATCTAGGAATGAAGTCAATAAAATAGCAATGCACTTCTTTTTGAGTGATATCCACTTGCTGATATGTTATTGGAGAAAAGCACAGAGTTTGGCCATTCGTACACAGTGCTCTTAGATAAACTATCTATCTCATCTATTGCTGTACATAAATCTGAGATTTTTATGAGAAATCTTAAGGGATATTTATGAAGTGTGAACAGGAAAACCCTAGGTAGTATTTATTATGTGTAGAATATTCATACACAGGTTTGGATGAAAAATCAAAATCTTAGCTGTTTATAAAGGAAAATCTGGGAAAAAAAAAGAGATCGCAAGCAATCACAATTTTTGTGGCAACTTCAAATTTTTCAGTTTTTACTGACTTTGAGTCAAAACATTCTCTGCAATTGTTTCCCATATAATGTTTTAAAGTCAAAACATTTTGTAAAACAAAGATATCCCAAGCCTGTGCTCAGAAAATTCCTAAGCTATTCTAGTAAGTGTGCATTGTAATTTGTACCTGAAATTCGTGGCAGGCTAACATTCTCTGTGTAAAGATGACGAATTATGAACCGAGCAGTCTTGAAACCAGCATTCCATTTAAATCACCTGTGCTATCGCAGAAGAAAGAAAAATATACATCTTCTGAGGCTTTTGGGGGAGGTATTTGCTGACTCTAAAATAAGTTACAGAACATTCCCTTCATTTTCAGACTGTTAATGCTTATCCATGGCTTAAGTAAGAATACTTACTTTTTCTCTTCAGTTGTGCACATTACAAACAGAGATTAGTGGCCTTTCACTTCAGAGCTGTCAGAGTTAAAGTGACATGAAGCTATTAACATTCTGTTGTAAGTGGCCAGAAGCTTCCTCTGGTGGTTTTTTTTTTTTTTTTTTCATCAAAAGATCACTAAAACCCTTAGTTTGCACTGTTTTCATGAAGACAACCCATCCCCTTTTCGCTTGGATAAGACACTGGCACTGCGTATCTTCAAATTATTAGCGCTCATTTGAAGCTGCCAGACATTTTACATTTCAGAAAGCCAGGTTGTCCCATATTAAAGTGTTCCATGACATTCTGTGTGGAAGACTTTGAATGCAATAATCAGAAGATATCAATTAGATCAATTAGGAGATGAGTTCTAGCCATACAACATTCCTGTTGGATTTATATTTCACAACCTCGATAGCACAGCAAAAAATATCCTGTAAGTACATATCTCTAAATATCAGACAAAATTCTAGCACTAAGCAGAAACACGGGCAGGAATCTGGAGAAAGATTAAGCAAGGAAACCTACGTTGTGCTTATTCTTTTGTATATTATTATTTTTCACCTCCTCAGTACTACACGGTTTCTTATCCATTATTTTGATCACCGAGAAAATGAAGACATCTTTCATTTATAAAGTGTTTCAGGACAGCCTTCAGAATCTCTGACAACTGCCTCAGTATATCTTAAAATGGATAAAATTTAACCTGTCTCAAAATTTGACTATTTTTTATCAAGCACAAACAACTACTCACATATTATAGAGACCTAGAAATAGAGCAAACAGCCTCTGAGAGGTCTGGAATGGAAAAGATTTTCTGCTGTGCAAACGCTGACAGGGAGCATTTTCACTGCTATAAAGTTGTGAAGTGAAACTTTTACCTTATTGGCTCTCTGAACGTATTGGAAGTTTTGATATCAACTTTAGGCAGCACCTCACCAAGTTTTACGAGTTCTTTAGATATAAACCTAAGAGATCCTATCCATATACACATTCTTCTTCCCTCTTTTTGTTCCTGTATTTTACCTCTTACTTCATTCAGTTCTTTCCTCCTTTGAATAAGATTTCTCCTTCTTAAAATGGTGTAGAAAGTATTTCAATGTTGCTATGTTTTTTTAACAGCTCTAATAAATGCTCTTAAAAACATGTTCTTTGCTGTGATATTTTCCCTTGCATTAGAGCTAAAGTTTGTGCTTTTAAAAGGCTTAAAAAATGTCAAAGACACAGTAACTTCATGTATTGGCTTGCAGATAACTTTACTATGAGGACACAGTAACGTCTGCAATTGCAGAGAAAATTGGTGAGAAAATGCTGCTGGTTTTAAGGTTTTTTTTGACTATTAAAAGCTAAGTAGCCCTCCTCAACTTGCAGAAGCAGCATTTCACTGCCTTCCCTCATTCAGGAAATTATGGGTTTGGTTACTTGCAGGTACTAGATTTTAGTGACCTTGAGCTATTGATCAGAACCTTGATTTTCCCGTGTCTTCTGATGCTGAATGTATCAGTAACCAGTTTACTACTTTGAACCTGGATTTAGAAAAATAGACAAAGTCTGAAGATACCTTTATGAAGTACAAACACACAATTGGAGTCTTGTCTCTAAAACTGAAAACTCTTTAAATGCAAAGAACATGACTGTTATCTGCAGACATAGTAATGAACATTTTCCATGCTTATGTGGCACTTTTTTGAAGAGCTGGAAAAATCAATTCTACTGAATTTACAAGGGGCAGACAAATCTATTCTAGCTAGTTATTTCATACAAACTTCTAAGAAGGTGTTATCACACTTATTTTACAAATGAAGAGAGAGAGATGAAGATGAAAGCTTAACAGAAAAACTGAGATTAAAACTCAGCCCTTAACATCAATAGACCACATGGATGAATGGATGTGAATGTTGTAAAGCAATGTCTTGACATATTTATAAAATTAAAAAACATAATTGGAGGCCAAAACAGGATTGCTGAAAAGCAACACCAGCAAGCCCTTTGCTAAGGAATATACAGAAATTTTCATTTTAAATTAAAGAGATCCTAGCTTTTTGTAGACCCAGAAACTACTTTTACAATTTGAGCTATCTCTGTAGATAGTTTCACTGACATTGGGGTAAAGCTTTAAGATTATTTTAAATTATGTCAGATATACTTTAAACCTAAAAAAAATCCTTTGAATAAAAATAAAATCATATACCTGGAAGTTAAAAAACCCCACCTCCCACAAACTTCTTGGGTTGGTTTAGCTGAAGCAGAAGAGGCATCCAGGTATAGCAGAGTAAGTTTCACATGAAATCTCAGGAGTCAGAAACAGAATGACGTTCACTCCATATAAAAGTCTAGGAAAAGAAAGAAAAATAAAAAACCCTCTCTGTAAATTATCATCTCTGATTACCTTAAAAAAAAAAAAAAAGAGGAAAGCACAGAGCATGTTGCACAGTACCAAGCACTACCTGAGAGCTGCGCATCCCCACGTGTGGCCTCATTCTGCACATAGTGAAATCAGTAACATGGGTTCTTCTTGACTTGGGTGGATTCAAGTTTAAGCTCACTGGCGCTGTGCCCAGCAGGCGTCATTGAAACTGTAAGAGCAAGGCCAGAGACTCTAGCGGGAAACCATGCATTGACTGCAGCATGTCCTTAAGCAGATATCTGAGTCCCATAAAGTCAACAGATTTAAATATGTACTTTAAGCTGAGAACATGCTTTGTTGAATCTTGGCCTTTGGCAATTATTTGAGACATCAAGTTTTACTTACTTTATGACTAAGCTGCTAAAATGTTTTGAAAAAAAAATATTAATGCCAGGGGTCATTTTTACTGATGTTTTTACAAGAAAAAGGAATTCCTGAAGGTATTATTAATTAATGAAATGACAAGGGCAAGCTTAGTTTCATCTTACTACAGATTTGTTCTTGTCATTCCTGGAAACACTCCTGTATAAAGTCAATTTAAAAATGCTATTTAAAAAAAAAAAACAAAAAATCTTCACAGATGTAAATTGGCCTTGCTCATAAAAATGTATTTCTAGAGATCTCTGTTCTAGAACAGATGAAGAGCATCACCACAGATACTTGCGTAAACGTGGAATGCTAAGGACTTTGTTGTGCAGAAAATGGAGAAAAAAGGGTTTATATAAGTATGGTTAGTGCAACTGTGAAAGAATTTCAGGATGTTTGGCACATTACAAAAGTCCTAAAGTTAACTGGATTTGGTAGGTGTTCAGGACCTTAGAAAAACAAAATACTTACAAAGATGAGTTGCAGTGATTCAGGAACTTCATTTTAAACACCTGTTTTAGAAGGATTTATACAGACAGATTTTGAGAGACCTACAGATACCTGTAGATATAGATAAATACTGACTTGTAGCAACACACCTACTGATTTTTATTTTAGGTATGATTTAGAATGAGAGAACAGTTTTTACTTCGGTACGACTGGCTGTATTGCTTATTCTCAATGTATTAACTAGTAGATTTATATGTTTACTCTGTTCACAGTCACTTGTGAACAGATCTTCAGTTTCATTCATGTGTTTATTAACTATAAAGACTGAGTAACCAGTGAATTTTTCTAAATTTTTTTTACTCTAAAAAGAAATTTGACTAACCTTCATTACTAAAGGACCCTCACTATTAAGTAAAAATTAATCTCAGTAAGTTTGTTGAGATGTGTAAATAGGGATATAAATAATCAATTGTTCTTATTTTTGAATTGATTTAACAAACACTTTTCAAATACAAATTGTCTTAATTTGCAGAAAATTACTTCTGATAATTCTTTTTTTAAAATTACATACGTTTTAAGAATTTTCTAGGGAATTTGTAGGAACATAACTTGGTTGTTAGTGTGAAAGTGAGACTATATTATTTTTCTTTGTTTTGGAATGTTCTTCCTTTACTGAGGAACGCTACTTATTGTCCTCGAGAAGGGACATAATGATTTGCTTAAAACAGAGCATACACTAATCCCTTTTCCTACAATATCCTTAAGTAATTTGTAAGTGCTTATTTCAAACTGAGGAGTTTGACAGTGCCCCTAGTGAATCTTGATATACATGTCTTACAATTCATACACAAATGATACTGCATGAAATATTCATTAGGAATACTCTAAATTATGTACCAAACAACGAGGGTACTGTCATTGTCACACTTTTCATCTGGTAAACATCCCAGTGGGCACAATGAATTCACTTCTATCTCACAAAGAGTTTCCCAACATGTTTCAATTATTTATCTTATGGCTACAATCTTCCATGCGCGCATGCATTTATTTGTTTTTCAGGCTTTTCTGAAACACACCCACATCTTCAACACTACAGTAAAATAGATAAAACCTATAAAGAAAAGCATAGATTTTATTTTTACTTAAGTATATTTCAAAGCAGTTTCTCTGTTTAGACTGCATTGAGGAGATTTGGTCACAGCATAAACAGATCAGACTTCAAGAGGAGAGAGTTAAATGTTTTCAGAAACTCCAGAAGCTTTCCACATTAATTTGAACTGAGGCACAGAAGCAGGAGAATAAAAGAAAATGGATCTGTACCACATTTAAAACAGGCAGGCATCGTATAATGACAAGAAGCAACAGGTCTATCATGTGATGAGATGAATGGTGTCATTTGTAACTTCTTAAAAGGCAAATGAGGAATACATGGTACTACCTTGACACATGATGCCGAATGACACTTATCACTTAGAATAAGTAGCTAGAAATCTCAGACATAATAGATCCATTTGGAAAGTGCATAGCACGATGCTAACTTCTTACAAATATTTAACATCTGCTGACATGTCACATTCCATTATTCAATAATACAAACTAAAATAATCTTGTTTCTTTAAAATAATTTTAATAGAAACTTAGGTTCTTCTACCCACACTTTTCAGTGCCTTAAGTTACCTTTCAGTAGAGATGGCTTGCAGTTAAATTACCGAGGCACTGAAGATCCTGTACAATGCAAGAGAGAAACGCTAAGCTGTGTAGATGCAGTGAGAAGCACCACTTCTAATGTACATTTCTCTTAACCAAATGCTTTGATTATACACAAATAATGCAAAGGTGAACATGGAGGACCAGGTTTGAATCCACCTGTGCTCATGACAATGTTAAGGAGAGAAAGCAGACTATGACACTATGGCACTAGCAAGAAAATTCTATTTTCACTTTCTGGTTTATCAGAAGTTTCAGGGTAAATGCTGGCTTAAACGGTCCCTGCTCTGCTCTCATTAGGCACCACCATCTCTGCTCCACAGCTGCTTGTCCCCTCTGCTAGCTGACACAACTGTGAGGATGATGCTGTGTAGTAATCACATCAGAATATTCAAAACCTCCGCTTCTTTCCAGTGAAGGAACAGGGCGTGTCTAACCAGGAGCATCTTCCCAGTGCAACCCCTAGGACAGAAGTCTGGGCACCACGGTTGAGTTGAAGAAGCAGAATGGGGCAGTTGGAGGCAATGAAGTGGGAGGTGGGTTCTATTGCGTAGCATGCTTGAAGACTGCATGCAGAGTGTACATAATTGTCTGATTTTTACCCAAAGTCACTACTTCTTGCTAGGCAATGGGAGCATCACTCTGAGAGTATAGGCTTTTAGGTTTTATATATCCACAAATATTAGTAATAAATTTTGACAATTTTGCAGAAAATCACACATTTCAAATATTGAAAGTGATGAAAAATAAATCTTGCTTACATAATGTATCCTTTTATAATTCCAGCAGTACAGCAGGGTAGAATTCCTCTGGTATATAAACACTTCCTCCAAGTAAAAAAACATTAATTCTTGTTTTCTGAAGAACACGGGTCTTGCTTCACCTTTTGAGATTATGCTATAAGGAGAAAAAATATTCTACATTTTATATTGTTATATTCTTTATTTTATTGTAACAAGCAGTCCTCAAAACTCGTAACTGATTTAAAAAAACGGCACCATTTAATTTTATCAGTGTTGCTAACTTCCGAGATATTTTTAAAAAAACTAGTCACAAATAGAACACTATTGAACAAGGTGCTGCAGAAACATGTAACAAAAATAATATTAACAAAGAAACTAAAAAAAAAACTCCTATAGAAACTCCAGCTAGCACAATCCTTATTTAAAAAAGCTAAAAATAAATAGTAAGATACCTGTGTGACTGCTACTCTTTTTTGATTTCCAAACTCTTGAACACTTCCATCTCCCTAAAGAAAATCACATATACAAACCTCTTTTCTTAGTCACCTTTCGTGGACAGTTTAAAGTAATACATTGATAGAGAAAAAAGTTGAAAACTTTTGCATTTAGAATTACTGGCATTTTCTTTTCAAACAATTTCAATACTGAATAAAATACATGTTTAGCAGCACAAGACACACACTTCTGACCTTTCTGAAAATAGAGGACAGATAATGCACAATATGTATCTAAGATATGCTTAAAACTATAAAACTGTTTTTAATAATAAACAGTTCGGATTTACAGACTTTCTAAAGCTACTTTTACCCTTTATCCTCATTAGCAAGACAAGATGCCTTAGAAAGAGTGATATATAAAAGGTTTTGCTGTCTCTTTCTCTGTCCCCCCCTTTTTAAAACTAATTACTCCTCACAGCATCCTGGGCAAAGCACCTTGGCATTGTACCGTTTACAAGAAGGGGGGGTGCAACCCAACAACTATCAATACAGGCTATTAAATGACAGGTGGACTAGAAGGTTCCCTTTTATGTAACATTACTGCCTAACAGATGTTATGGCTATTGACCAGTTTGTCTAAGTTTAAGGTTAAGGCTATGCTAGAACATGACACTTTTCATCTTATAAACCTACTTTCTGGAATGGTAAAACCTGCAAAAAAAAGGGTGTAATGTTGCTGGCATGTCTTTCTCTCAGGTAAAACAATCAAAAGAATAAAATTGCGTGGTTTTATTCTTAAAAGGAAACAGCTAATGATGTAAGAGTCGATGGGGTTTGTGGGTATGTGAATGTAAAATTATTTATAGTCCCTCTGCTGTAAATTCTATTGGCTTTCAGCAGCGGATGACAAAGAATGCAGACTTCTGGGCTCTGTAACCATTTCTGTCACTGATTTCTTATGAAACTTCATGGAAGTGAACAGGTTCAGATCTCAGATGTTTGAATCAGCTTTTGGTCCGGTGGCTGGTTCTTTTTTCCTGTGTCAGAGCTTATGCTGGTCTACAGCGCTCACTTACAGCCCCTGGAGAAGCCCTTGGCAGCAGGTATGTGGGCAGCTTCTGGTTGCCTCTGCTTTGTTTTGAGAACAGTGTCAGCTGAGGCAGTCCCTGCTGCCATTCATTTCTGCTCCCATCTTGCCCCTCATTTTAGCAGGAAAAATGCTTGTGTGTTTGCAGAGCAGATCAGCAGGCCAGTCCAGTTTTGGTTTCTGTCTCTCTAGTTTCCCGGTGGCCTTCTCCACAAACACAGCTGCAAGCCTCCTCTGCTCAGAAGTACAATGAGTCATGGTGCTTAGGATAACTGATGAATGGTTAAAGCAGTTAAGTGCCAAAGTTTTTTTTGTGTAAGTGCCATACCACCAGCACATAAAATGATTCTTCCCCCCTCTTTGTCAGTGGGGTGCTTCCCAGCCCATTGGGGGATATGAGCCTAGAGATGGCATGTAACCTATTTCTTTTGAGTATGGTAATTTGTTCCCCTAAAAATAATTTTCTACGTGAGCATATTTTGGAAATTAAAACTTTCAAATTTAATGTAGTCTAATTTAGTTTAATTATATTTTGTTTGGTTTTATTTTATTTTTATTTTATTTTGGCAGGGGTTTATTTGGAACAATGGAGTTTAAGAACTATGAAAATTGCTACAATTAGAAGTTCATGGAGAAACAAACTGCTGCTTTCACACACTCTTGAGCCCAGTCTTGCGCTTATTACTTGAATGAAATTCCCCATCATGTAGGATGAAACTGTCTAATGTCAACAAAGTTAACCCGTCCGACATTTTTTCAGACAAAATGTCTGGCTTCTCAAAATCAACTGATTTCAGTTCTTTAAACAAAACAACTGCTTCCTTCACCTGATTTCAAGCGGAACTTTGCCAGCAAGAAGGCTGCAAAAGCGGCCCCATTGTGTCTACCCTCCCTTGAATGATTGCTGCTTAGCAGTTTCTCTTAAGAAAACTGTGCATAATCGAAGTTAGACAATGGGAAAAACAATGAATATGAATGACTCCGGAATCTCTGAGCTCCTTTGTTATGCTGCCACCAACGTACACAAGAAAGGAGCTATACACGGGACCATATGAGGTGATCAAAACATTAACCAGACATTGTAACCGTTTTGCAATATTCTCAGCCCCGAGTGTGTGTTTGAAAGAAATGTGCTACTTGGAGCACAGCCATTTTTTTAGTGTGTGCGGCCTGTATCTTTGCTTACTCATGGTGGTGGTGGTGACAGAAGCGCTGACGCTGGTCCCAGAAGCAGCACAAGAAATACCTCCCTCTCCCTTCCTCGTATTCAAAGCTAATCCAGAGCCCTGCGAAAGAAAGACGTGTGATTTTATAGCGGCTTGTCCAGAAACTAGCAGTGAAATGCATAACTTTATGGCTGGCGTTCCTAAAGGTACACTTTAAACCATAATTAAGTCATAAACATTTGAAGGCCAGGCTGCGATAGCCTTCCTCGCCGTGACAGCCAGTGGAGCCGAGGTTTAGGGCGGCCTGCTGCTGTGGGCCGTGGCGGTGCGCGGGCTGCCCGGGGGCCCCCGCCGCCCTCCTCGTTGCCGGGGGTTCCATCCCGGAGGAGTTATGGTCCCCGGTGACAGGGCGTTGGGGTGCCTGGCTTCACTGAGCTGCCGGAGTGTGAAGCCTCACGGGCTGCGGGATCTCCCTCACTCGCTGCGCTGAAGGCCTGCCTCCAGGCGGGTGCTGCACCCACCGTCAAGTTTCAAGCCTGCGTAAGACGGAGTGTCCGGCCCCATCTTGGGGCTAGTGTTTCACCCCGTCCGTTGGGAGGCTCATCACGATCCACATATCTTCAGCTCGCAGTTCCCATTAGCCATCTTGCTGACAGGGTGATATTTGTTTCCAGCTGTGTCATGACATGTAATACACTGTAAAGCTTAGTTACATTTGTGCGTGTGTGTGCCTGTCTGCCTATGTGTATGCACAAATCAAAGAATTAAACCCCTGTCTGGCAAAGACATGAGATTATTTTGAGTCCATTAACTGAATATGAAATACCTTTAAAATTAAATTATGTTTTTCTCTAAGGAAATTTACCAAGTGGGAAATTATTGGAGGCATACTATGCAGTGTGCTTCATGATACCTGACTCAGGGTTTGTTACTAGGAATGTTATTTGTTGGGCAATCTTTGTAAACACGGTATGCTTTAGCTGCTGACCTGCTAATTAGTAGGTCATGTATCTAGTTCCTGGTCAGGGTGATTTTCTTTCAGGTGATGTGTATAAAATAGCCCGTTTGTGAGATCTACCAAGATCAGAGCACACTATGAAATGACCTTAAGTCAGAAAAGACTGTATATCTTCATGCTGTAAGGCTACTTTGAGGTACTGTTTTTAGAAATGTGGTTAAATAAATCACTGAATGATACTACTAATGATAATGATAATAATAATCTGATGCCCAGCTTACTGTGTGTTCTGAGTCACAGTCTCCTCATTTATAGAGATATTTTTTGGCGTAATTTGACAAAAATTAGGAGCTAAATCCAACGAGAATTTTTCATTCTAGCATCTTGTCAAAACTACCTCTTACTGAATTCTGAAGTATTGTCTGACAGCAGTCTCTACATGTAATGCAAATCTCCCTTCACAGGTGAGACTGAGGGTAAAGATCTTTTAAAACTGAAATAAAAATTTCATTTGTGAAATGTGTATTTATTTAATTAAAAATGTAGCTCCCTGTCACTGCAGTTACAACAATGAAGTACAATTAGAGAAGAATAGACTTGGTAAAATACTGACTTTCTCTTTTCTTCAAATTATAGTATTAATATATATTGATGAATATGCTTTTTTGATAATGAAGCATTGGTTACAATCTCCATTATATTAAATTCTCTGTTACCAGAATTTTATACGTGTGACAGAAACAGGGCAATTATCCCAAGGACTGACGACCACGGGCAGAGTTGACTACACAGCCAGGTGCCAGCAAGTAGAAAACCCACAGACAAATTTTTATTTCTTTCCACCTGGCTCCGTGTTGGAAAGACTGTGGAAAGGTACAACTGTGAGCAAGTCTAGTCACTTTCACAGCCTTCAGTGACACAATATCTAAGAACTTCTCAGTGTGCTATGCGTCAATTTATTTTTCCTCATAGCGCTCTTATGATACCAAGTTTTTGGAGGAACAGCTGTCCATATTGAGATATATTGAACAGGCGTGGTACATACAAAAGCAGACACTTTTCAGTAGTGCCGAGTTTCAGCATCCATGCAGGGACAGGAATGACTCTCACACATTGATACAATGCACAGTCGATCCGATTTATTGCTCCACTTTCGTGGTTATATACATTTTTCCATATCTGTACACGCAATCACGCTCATTCGGATAGGCTACAGACATAAATCACGTGCTGTTCACGCAACCCATATTCCCTTATGATTGATAAATATGCACTAAAATCAATAGCAACAGGCCGCCTCCATGTCCTTGAACACATCTTGTTTTTGCTAGCCCACATCATGTGCACTATCAGAACTTTCTCAATGGCTATTCTTAGCTGCTATTTCCAGTGGCCTGTTCAGTTATGCTAACTGTTTTGCTTAAGCGGCCTAGTCATGCTAACTCTCAAGCTACATCGACCCCAACACAGTAGCTTTTCAGTCATGGCAGAAGTGTGTGCCCTGGGCCTGGTGTGCAGGCTCTCTTCTTGGCATAGAGAAGTGCAGTATAGAAAGACCGTGACAACTTTGCCTATCTTCCTTTTCTCACTCACTCACAAACTCAGATCTTTGTTCACTTCCATGGCCCGTTCTCAGAGTTTGGTGGAAGGACATTCCTTTTAACACTGCCGGAGTACGTGAAGGAGAGAGAGGCTAGCAGTGAGAAGATGGAATAGGGACTAGGGTTAAAAAGACAAGGCTCTCTTTAAAAAGACAGCCAGGGAATGACAGAGGATCACACAGTCTTTATCTTTCAGTAGACACCCAAACTTAAAATACTAGCTTAAGCAATTGAAATAAAGTTTTCAGTCAAATTATTCAGATATGCTGACATCTATTGTAATATGACAACTTGTTACTGAGTATAGAAATTATCCAAACTTTATTTTAATTTGGATCCTCACCTTACTTTTCTGGTCTGGCTGTATCAATAAGGCATGTGTGCGTTAAAGCACCACGCTGATATTGGAAGGAAAACATATCATTTTGGTACGAGGTCTCAAAATGCTAGTGGTGAAAATGTTGATGCAAATTCAAATATAAATATAAAATGGGTGTTGTTCAGGATTTCCCACCAAGAACCTTGCAGACCATATGTTGTAAAATTACTTTATAAAACTGTTTCAGGAGTGACCTACATATCAAGCCAAGTACAGATCTAAAAGCTTCTACCTAATCCCTAATGCAGCCAGAGAAGTTGGCATTTTACAACAGTTACTACATGGTATTATTGGCAGCAGTTCTACAAGTGGTACGTATTAGACTAATTACCATTAAACTATATTAGTTTCTGTTGATTTCCTGGCTAAAAGTTCAGAAGATCTTACCTTTTTCCCTGTGATGTACTTGCCAGGTTTTACAGAATTCTCAGGACTTTGTAAGTAATATAACACCTTGTGTGAAGTCATTTCAATACAGCAATTGTTTTATCACAGAAATGATCCTCAACCTGGCTCCGATCTAAGAAACGTTTGTGAATGCCACTTTGCCCTTGCGCACCTGTTTTATGTTTCTCCTCCTCTCCTTTTCTACCTTTTCCACACAACAAGACAATCCAAAGCGTGAGCCATTTAAGTGTCACCGGGTCTGCAAGGCTTGAAAAGCTCTGCCAGTTAACATAAAACAAAATCACTGTCGGTTTCATGGAATCACATTTCTCCACTGCAAAGAAAGCCGAGAGGGAAGGTAGCTTTAGAGTGGGGGTCTGAATGAGGACACTTTGTGAATGTGAATGGAAACTCTGCATTCTTTGTTATTTTAACAGGCTGTGTCTGTTCTCCTTGAAAGAAATTGTATGAGAGAAGATTTGATTAAGTAGCTTTATTTAATTTCAATGCACTTGTGCACTTTTACAAAGATCAGCTTACTTAGCCATGTAATAAACTCTTGTTTTACAATAGTAACAGTGCATATTATACCACTATAGGTATCTGCAAAGTACGGAACCAGAGCAGGGAAACAAAACATTTGTTTCTTTGGTGAATGAAGCATATATCATTACCTTCATTCAGTATGTCAGATATAACTTGAACCTTTGCAAGTCAGTCAGAGCAATGCCTGAGTGCCAGTTAATCAACTTTAAGCAGATTGGACCTCTTCAGATCACTTTCTAACTCTCTGCAGTTTATTGTTTAATAGGCTAGTGTTTATTCTTCCTATCCTGTCATTCGTGAAGCAAACCATAATAAAAACCCTGAAAATTTCTTAGAGTGGAAAACATTTTCACTCTATGTAACCCATAACAAAATCTGCCTTTTAGCAATCAAGTACCTCTTCATTACAGGCATTTGTGATTTTGCACAGCTGTAATCTGCAGAAACAAGTGTAAATACCTAAAAAAAGAGATGAAAATCATGTGCATTGTTATTAAGTTGTGGAAAAATTATGTCTTTTAAAGAACTCATTTAATCTTTCACCAAATTCAAAGACCTTTAATAAGGGCTTTACTATTTTAAGGTTTTCCTGTGTGGCTTGTATTTCTGGCTCCATTTAAACTGCAGAAACAGGCTATTCAATCAAAGTTATTGCAATTAATTTCACCAATGTGATGCATTGGCTATACAGTTTAATGAAAGAAGGTGACTGAGAAATGGCATCGATGACAGTACTCTAAAGACATTAGTGAAATAAGAGGGTATCAGACAGAAAGAAAATAATTCTGGGTAAAATATGTACCTCTGAAGAAAAAGAGCGTGAGAATTCAGCTGTAGTATGTCTTATATATGTCCTATGTTAGAAGGACAAAGGAGTATTTTATATTTCATAGCCTTTGTTCTGGTCTTCTTTTTTTTTTTCCCTTCTAAGAATAAACGTCTTTCCTATAGAATCAGAAATATCTACGAAATTTTAAACCTTTCTAGTGAACAGTAAATTGAGTCTAATACTGTTTAATATTTGCCTCTAACAGAACAGAAAATTTAAATCAAATTGAGTTTCACTGAAAATGTTCTGATCCATCCAAAGGAATGTTATCATATCAGAAGTTCCTCATATAGTTATTGCACAAAAATTGCTGAATCAAGTAAGAATGGGAGAAATTCCAGGGAGAAGTTTAAAAGACTGTTGTTGCGATAAGCAGAACTATGTTACTATGAGCAGAAAAATGACAGAAAAGGAGGAAAAACTTTGCATTTTGCATTTAAATGAAGTTCATTTGGTCTTCCAGTAAACTGGAGTTTCTATAGGGAAGATGAAAATGCAGAAATAATTTACTTGAATCATGGAAAAAAAGAGTTTATAGGATCAAATAAGATTATTTGTGACAAATTTGCAGAGAAAGACATGATTACACATTATTAGAAGTGTGATTGTTACTGTATGAGGTGCTCTAGAAAGACTAAGTACCGTGTAATCTTATGAACAATATATTTGTAAGATTGTTCCAATTTGTAAGATTGTTGGATATTTTGAGAAATTCACACACTATAAAGAAGTACAGATACAGGGTTCTGTGGTTTAAGATGGATAAATTTCCTGTTAACTGGAAAGAAACAGAATTTCTGTGTATACTTCCAGGAAGATGCAGCACAGGACAAGTGTGCGCATGCGTTTCTCCCCTTTGCTGGGCATCTGCTGTGACTCTGTCTCTTCACTCTCAACCTGGAAAATTCTGTCTAGAATACCACTCCATGCAAGTCAGTCACAAAAACACATATTGATTTCACCGAACTCCGTTTAATTGCTAACAGATAATAAATTTCAATGAATGCTGCAACAGTAGGTTAAATCTATGATCATTCATGTACTATATTTGAAAAAATACCCAATAAATGAAAATAATGAAGTTTTGCATTATTAGTAATAAGCATTCAGAAATGAATGCATCTAAAATGCTATATAGCACGTATAAGAATATTTTAAGGATATGTTAGATTTACGAGAAGAAAAAAGCTCTGTCACAAAAATCATTACAAGAATTTAAAAAAGTTGTTAGTAAATAAGAACCCTTTAATATATTTGATACCATGAGAGGAGAAAATAGAACTTGGTATTTCAGCCTTGAAGCCTATAGCTTACATTTTTCTTTCTTTAAAAAAACACTTTGTATGGTGATGAGACATATGGGAGCTGGCACTCATAGATAATTTATAGAAGCATTTGGGACGTGATTTTTTTCCTTATTACTGGCTGTAATTTCTCTTCTTCTACTTGTGTTTCGTTTTCTGTATGTTCTGGGAACATGTATCCGTACCTTTTATAAAAAGTCAGTCTAGCCTTGTTCTGTACTGAAAGTGGTAGAACAGCAGATGTTAGGGTGTCTTGAAGAGTTGCCCTTGTTGCTGTAAACAGCAAACTCAAGACAGTAAAAGATGTGAGAAGTCACTGTCTTGTTTCAAGAAATGGAGAACAGGGCATTCTGGCACAATCTATGGTAAACATTGAGGCTGGAAAGAAAAGTAAGAGCCAAGGTATGCTTGGTACTGTGAGAAAACCTCTACAGTATGAGTTTTGGGCACTGCAGAAACTCCTGAAGAACACGCTGCTGTTGTTCATAAATAGTTCCTGCAATGATGGCAAGGCCATGGAGGTACTTGCATGCTGTGCTTCCAAACAAGATCAGCATTAATTCATATGTCAAATTTAGTGTTTTTTTAATTCATGTGACAGAAAGGAATTTTTCCTCACGTCCATTTTTTTCTTGGCTTTCTCAGCATGAAGTTAGCATGGTTTGAAGTTTAGCATGAGATTTATTTTACTCCTTTTTAATATGAAGTGTGACTCACTTCCTGGAATCATCTGCATGTTTCTGCTAAGACATTCCTTGCTATGACAAGAACACAGGACATTCGTAATACATTTTGCCACCCCTATTCTCACAACACTTCGTATGTGTGACTTTCAAACTCTCGTTTTGTTGGTCCTGCTTTCTGTTTTAGGGTATGGGAAAGAAATTTCAGGGATGTGTTATGAACAGTGCTATCCTAAACATCTGTTAATCTCAAGGTTGGATGTACTGTGTTCTATTTAATGGCTGATGTTGTTCTTTCCACTTTTGTGTTTCAAAATTATGCTAGATCCATTCTCATATATATGCACACCAAAAAGAAATGTGTCTTACCACTATTGAAAGCTAAAACAATAAATTGAATGAATGCGCATATAATGATCTGATAATAGAGGAAAAAAGATATTTTAAAGGAGAAATGCAGAGGAAAGTTTTATTTCCTGTAGGAGTTATTCTTGAAACTTGGCATCTTCGAAAAGCATCCTATATCTTTGCAAAACATTCAGCTTTCACTTAAGTGTTGCCATTCTTTTGCACTAACTGTAGTAACTAGTTATGACATTGTGTGAGGTTAATAAAATAACCATATGTAACCTGAAGAATTCTTTATTCAAAAATCTCAAGATACACAACTTTCTAAAGCCATTTCTAATGACATTCTACTGTCAGTAATTTCTGTGTATTTCTTGGTTCTTCCAGTTAGAACTAAGGGCATAATCAGCAGAGCAATTCCATCCTCAATCTCCTAATTTCTTTTAGAATTGTTCTGTAATTTAATTCAATTAAAAAAATAATTCATTTTCTAATAATTTCATCATGAAAGACCATGACTAAGTGCAGCTGATCCATCAGTTTGTAGCCTGTTCAGGTGGCACTCAGGGTCCGTGGAACCTGGACAGACACTCTTAGGAACACGTAGTTGCAAAGACAAAAGGCTTAGTTTTGTGCTATGTCTGCTGGTTTTCATGACATTGATGGTAGAAAGTCTGTCAAGTGGGTGACTGCAGTAGTTCCAAGTATTCAGCTCGCTTCGCCTGTGGTCCTCAAAAAAGCTTGCTCGGACCCTCGCATTTACTGTTTTGGACCTCGATTGTTTACTGGTTTGGCACATATGCAGTAGGAGTTTTGCCTGAATACATGCTTCAGGATTAGCCCTAGTATTAAGAATCTACATAATGAACTGTCACAAAGAAATGCTGGATATGTCAACCTTGCACAGCTGTACTTTGCATCAGCCAAACAATAAAACGGTCCCTGTTGCCTGGTATTTATGTGCTGAATGATGCATGCCTGCCAATTATAGTGCCTGCAAATACATGTATGAGTGATGTGGTCATAAAAGACAGTTGCAACCGGTGTTTAGTGGAGCAGTCTCATAAAAAACCCCCCACCATCCCTCATGTGTGCATTGATAACATTTTATTCTTGAATCAAACTGATCTAGGTGCCTATGATTGTTTTCTAAGATACAGCTATCGACTTCCAGTTTTTAACATGTTATCTTGTACCCCCAAGTCTGTTTTAAGGAAAACAAAGCTAAAAAATACTAGACATTTCAAAATTTTATATTTTTTTATTGATTTCTGGGTCAAAGTGCCCATAAGTCCAGAAGAGATTTGACTAGTCAGATTTTTAGAAATGTACCCAAGTTTACGGCATGATAATGCAGAATACCTGGGAAGAAAGGGCAGAACTTTCACTTCTATTCCAATTTCCCTTGAAGCCTTGTAGCATGAAGTGTAAACCCTGTAATTCCTATTGCATGTAGTGCAATGCCATTTGCTGAGTGACTTTCACCACTGAATAAAAACATATTTGTTCAATTGTCATTACACAGGGTAGAAAAAAAGACTGCAAGTTCATGTACTGTTTCTTTGTCCTGTTTCATTTCATTAAAATGCAGCTGTAGGCACCTGTACTCAGCTGGTTTCTGGATGGTCAAGGAAGCCTTGCCTTAGAAAAATGTAAAATATTTCACAAATTGATATTAAAAATTACAAAAAAAATGCACCTTCATTCAGTTATTGTTAGTTTTCTGTTATTGCTTGCTTCCCCATTGTACAGGTGCTTCACTGTGCACAGCTGGTTTTCAGGCCCTGCCAAGACTAGTTGCAGAAAATAAAAATATTTGCCAGCTTCACTTTAACAACAACAACAACAACATCAAGAGCTTTTATTTCTTTGTACTCTATGTACATGGAAGTAGCGGGTCCACACTGCCTCCATCACAGGAATCTGGCACAGGGAAACCGGTGTCGGCTAGCAGCCAAGCGTTTTGTGTAGACTACTACTATTGGTAACAGTTTTCATTGGCAGAGGATTTGTCTCCAGTTCAGTCCAAAGCTAGGAGCAGATTTCAGTGATGTTTTCACGTCTGATACCTCCTTCCTTATCTTGCATCCATGATTCCCATCCTGAGACTCCCAGATCTTCCCAATTAAGCATATGTACTAGCAGAGAAAATGATCTCCTTCCATTTGCAGCAGCTCAGCTCTGACTAACACTACATTTCTTTTATTACTGCTTCAAGTAGAAAGCTGCCCTAGGTTCCTCTAGGTACTGAAAAGAGATTTGGGTGGGAATCCGGTCTAATTTGAATATGAGCATCACTTGTCCAGATCAGCTCAGATGAACACCAAGCTTTCTGATCTGCATAAGAATGGGTGAGGGAAAACCAAATGAACAAATCCTTTTAGAGAAAAAAAGGTCTTCAAACCATCCTGGTTCATTTTTGAGAATGAAAAGAAATAATCTCTTATATTATTATGAGACTGCTTTCTCCCTCTAGTGTCAAGCTTGAGACCTAGGCCCATGTCTCGCAATGTTGCCTCTACCCTATCAAATCACCAGAGGTGTGTAGGTGCTTAGCACAAAGTTTGTAATACAGGAAACTTCTTTTAATTGTGAAAGTAGGTATCTCCTTCCTCTCCAAAAAGCACGAGTACACTTACTGCATGGCTTCCCATCTGCACTCTGTGGTTGAAAGGCTGTTTCTGTAGCATAGGGGCATTCATACAAGGTGTTTATACACAATGGGATAAACTCAACAAGACGCTAAACACACCTGTAACGTTTTTTTGGGGGGGATTATTTCTTCCCCTGAGGCTGCGTGACAATTCAAATTAGTATATATGAAGGTGTTGAGACTCAAGAACATTATGAAGAAGAGAACTGAGAATACCACAGTTGTAAAAATAAAGGCAAATAGTACTTCTGTGCCAGCAAAGGATGACAAAACTCGAGAATTTATCTAAGCTTGTGTGTATGCATTTCTACCCTGGTTACTGAAGTCTGGGAGATTTATATTGCTAGCTGTTCTGAAGCCAGGACTTTATAACAAACCATTTCCTCACACAGACTTTAGGACGAGAAGCAAATTCTTCTGCGATATGCACTTAATTTTCTAAGCAAAAGAAAGAAAAAAATATGGCTCTCCCCACTCGCAACAGACAAGACATCTGCAACAGACACACTTTGGCTCTGCATCACATCTCTCAGCCATTTGCTGCCCATACTTTCACATCCACTGCTTTTCCCAGCAACTTCTCCAGGCAAACAGCAGAGGCACCCCCGAACACCACATCTCTGAGGCACCAGCTCCTGTGTGCAGTACCAAAACAAACCAAGCTGGAGAAATACAAATTTGGATGACCACGCCTTTTGAATAATCTGTTTGTTTATCCTCACCTAAGCTTGGAATTTCAGCTTCTAGTTTCCATTATCCACAAAGATTTGCTTCTCTATTTTTTGTGACACTGAGACATTGCAGGATATGGGGAAAGATGAGTTCATTGACACCCCCCTTTTAGTTTTTCACCCATATCAATTAGCTTGTCCAATATAATTATGTATTAAGCATCTTTATGTCACCTTACAGACATTGTTAACACTTGTCATCCCTTATGATACAGTAGTAAATCTTTGCAAATCACTGATAATCACACATGCACTGTCGTAATATAACTTAAAACAGCCTGTTCTTAGTAATTTAGAGAATATGCTAGCATCCACAATACAAAGGAGTGATCTAACAGAATGTTAGGGGTTGGAAGGGACCTCTGTGGGTCATCTAGTCCAAAACCCCCTGCCAAAGCAGGGTCACCTACACCAGGCTGCACAGGACCTTGTCCAGGCGGGTCTTGAATATCTCCAGAGAAGGAGACTCCACAATCTTGCTGGGCAGCCTGTTCCAGTGCTCTGTCACCCTCAGAGGGAAGCAGTTCTTCCTCATGTTCAGACGGAACTTCCTGTGCCTCAGTTTGTGCCCATTGCCCCTTGTCCTGTCGCTGGGCACCAGTGAAAAGAGTTTGGCCCCATCCTCTTGACACCCACCCTTAAGGTATTTGTAGGCATTTATAAGGTCCCCTCTCAGCCTTCTCCAGCCTAAACAAGCCCAGCTCCCTCAGCCTTTCCTCGTAGGAGAGATGCTCCAGTCCCCTCATCATCCTCGTAGCCCTCCGCTGGACTCTCTTCAGTGGCTCCTCATCTTTCTTGAAGTGGGGAGCCCAGAACTGGACACAGTACTGCAGATGGGGCCTCACTAGGGCAGTGCAGAGGGGGAGAAGAACCTCCCTCGACCTGCTGGACACACCCCTCTTGATGCATCCCAGGATACCGTTGGCCTTCTTGGCAGCCAGGGCACACTGCTGGCTCATGGTCAACTTCTTGTCTACCAGCACACCCAGGTTCCTCTCCACAGAGCTGCTCTCCAGCAGGTCCACCCCAAGCCTGTACTGGTGTGTGGGGTTGTTCCTCCCCAGGTGCAGGACGCTTCACTTGCCCTTGTTGAACCTCATCAGGTTTCACTCCGCCCAACTCTCCAGCCTGTCCAGGTCTCGCTGAATGGCAGCACAGCCTTCTGGTGTATCCACCACACCTCCCAGTTTGGTGTCATCAGCAAACTTGCTGAGGGTACACTCTAACTCTTTATCCAGGTCGTTGATGAAGAAGTTGAACAAGAATGGGCCAAGTACTGACTCCTGGGGAACAGCACTAGTTACAGGTCTCCAACTAGACTCAGCACCACTGACGACAGCCCTCTGAGTTTGGCCATTCAGCCAAACCACCTCACCGACCACTCATCCAGCCCACACTTCCTGAGCTTTCCTAGGAGGATGTTATGGGAGACAGTGTCAAAAGCCTTGCTGAAGTCTAGGTAGACAACATCCACTGCTCTCCCCTCATCTACCCAGCCAGTCATGCCATTGTAGAAAGCTATCGGATTGGTCAAGTATGATTTTCCCTTGGTGAATCTATGTTGACTACTCCTGATAACCTTCTTTTCCTCCACTTGTTTGCTGATGACCTCCAGGATAAGCTGCTCCATCATCTTCCCCAGGATGGAGGTGAGGCTGACTGGCCTGTAGTTCCCTGGGTCCTCCTTCTTGCCCTTTGTGAAGACTGGAGTGACACTGGCCTTTCTCCAGTCCTTGGGCACCTCTCCTGTCCTCCAGGACCTCTCAAAGATGATGGAGAGTGGCTCAGCAATGACATCTGCCAGCTCCCTCAGCACTCGTGGGTGC
>Ga0065711_1000586_pt1 | contig 72291 bp, 43 predicted proteins | sample Hoacrofraction12_FD_59098 | JGI IMG/M metagenome (GOLD analysis project Ga0065711, IMG submission 59098) | Hoatzin crop microbial communities from Cojedes, Venezuela - Epithelial fraction 12 v2 (version 2) | ecosystem: Host-associated > Birds > Digestive system > Esophagus > Crop | place... | reverse complement strand
AGGTTTAGGCTAGATATAAGGAAGAAATTCTTTACAATGAGGGTTGTGAAACACTGGAATGGGTTGCCCAGAGAGGTAGTGGAGGCCCCATCCCTGGAAACATTCAAGACCAGGTTGGACAGGGCTCTGAACAACCTGATCTAGTTAGCGGTGTCTCTGCTCGCTGCGGGGGGTGTTGGACTAGATGACCTCTAAGAGTCCCTTCCAACCCAAAACTTGCTATGATGCTATGATCTCCAGGCTGGAATGTGTTCGTAGCTGCCTTAGTGTTGAGATGCTGCAGGACCAGACAACAAGTAGAAACAACTGAAAGCAGAATCAGGACTTTATAAAAGGAATGAGGACAGTGAGAGAGGGGAGAGGTGGGAGGTTGAAGGAAACTTTGTCCTGGAGGAAATTAAATTCACTTGGTGGGCTTTTGGTCTGTTTGTCAGACCATCACAAAAGCATCCTGGGGAGCTCCATATGAGAAAAAAGTTTGCTGTAAAGCCACTTCCAGGCTACTGTGGCTTTTTCTTCCTCCACTGGCTGTTCCGTATGGCTGTGATTAATAATGGTCACAAATGATAATACTGATTATCCTAGGAATGAAGTAAGGACCTTTAATGAAAGCAAATCAGCTTTTAATTGAGACTTGCTAAGATGGGGTGATAAGAGTGTATGTAGATACAAATTGTAGCAAATGATTCTAAACACACATTTGAATATTCATTTTTGTAACAGATGCAAAGGTTAAACCTGTGGCTGTAAACTGGAGATGAGCTGGCTCAGAGGATCTGGTACACTTTTGCCATGTTCTGGGCTGAATCTTGCCTGTGCCTAACCTGCTCCTGTCTTCACATGGGCAGTTGTCTGTAGGCATGTTTGTACAAGTACAGCCCCTTGCCAGTGCATGTCGCAGAGTTTTGACATCTGCCTGAAATCCTAGAGCTAGCTGGTTAGGGTGTTAGAATCTAAGTTAATTTCACGCTTGTGGTCAAGGATGAAATAATAAAATTGCTATTAAAGGTTTAAAAACAGGGTGTGACAGGACAGTCTCCTGCAGGTCTTGTGTTTGTCCCCTGTGCCCATATCTGGAACACGGGCAATGTGTTGTGGTGACCCATGTCTTGCCTGGTGATGGCTGGTTGTCACTTGCTGCTGGGGAAAGCACCATTGCTCCCATGGGGACAGCACAGATGGGGAGAGCTGTATGGGGAACTCCCTGCTTGACCATTCCCACTCATGGCTATGCAGGCTGCTGCTGCAGCATCCCCAGTTCCTACCAACTCAGCAAGCAGGGCTAAGAGTTTTCAGAAAATGCAGACGTACTTAATACAGGCTTATTCCCACTCCTTTACTTGTTGTATACACTCCAGTGACTGCAGTCCACATACTGTCAATAACAAATAAAAATGATCAAAGGCTTGTATAAATAGTAAGAACTTCCTTTACTACGTGATCAACATGGAAAAACTGACTCCTCTAGACAAGGCTTTTGTATTGCAGGTAATAGTGTAATGAGATTGTACTATTTTAGACACATTAGGAAGTCCCTAGCAGCTCCAGGGCTATTGGATTTCCCCAGCACCTTTACTGTATTTTTACAATGTTTCTTGGAAGTGTGCTATCAACTTCATTTTGCAGATGAAGAACTGAGGCAAATAGAGTGAAGACCAAATAACTCCTCCTGTCCAGAGGTCTAACATCACTTTCCCTCAGCCCTTAAGTAGATGTTCCAGTATGAAATTAGTCATTCAAGTAGGAGTCATATTTAGCTGCAAGCATCCTCATGTAAATAATTGCCTCCTTTTCTGGAGTGATTGGGAGCAGATAATTTTGCACCTAGAGAGACTTCCATTTGGAATTGAGTTTTGGATCAAGTTTAGATTTAACAGTGATGGGAACAGTCTTATTCAATACTGATTGTTGGTAGTATTCTCTTGCCCCTACTCTATTTCTTGAGGTCATAAGCATATGTTTGAGTCCCCCTGTCCTTGTGCACAGCTATGTGCAGTAAGCCCGAACTTGATGGTGATGTTTCTTGGCTTACAATGTTTTATGGCCTGCTTTGTGGTCCAGTTTTGGTTCCTGAGACTTTCCTGCTCAGTCCAGCAGGACGTCTCAAGAGCAGCTGGACTTGGGGGTTGTTATGTAGGAGATTTAGGGCATCTAACAGGGCTGAGATTAACAGCCATAGCACCAGGCAAGAATTCATCTGCTGCTGAACTGTTTCTGAATTGAGGCTTTCTTTTAAGGAAAAGCACCAAAGTATTTCCTTAACCAAAAAGGGAATGTGAAAATGTAAATAAAGTGCAGAGATTAACACAGTATCATCTATTGATGTCTTTTGAGACAGTCAGAAGAAATAGCACCAGGAGAAGACTTTCTATTCAATACAAAGCAAGGTTGGTAGCTGCATCTAAACATTAAGGCTACTGTTTGACTGATCATAAGTATACTTCTCACTGCATATCTTATAGACTCTTGCTGCTCTGGATACTAGGAGACTTGTTCTCCTATTGTCAAAATCAGCTTCTCCCAGACAACAATTGCAAGTAAATATGTACTACTGTGTGGCATTGGTTTTGCAGAGAGTCATTGTCTAAGAAAAGAATGTGTCTTTAGACCAGTGATTATAGCCCTAAAAAGTGCACAAAGCTTTGGCTGCAGAAGTACTTCATTTCTTCTGGTAAAGATAAATATCAAGCTAAATTGAGTTGAGAAAAATGGTTGTAGGTATTGACCCAATTATACTGATCAATTGGAAACATTCAGTGGGAAGGGTAGCCAGCACCTCTGGAGTATCATTGATAAAGGTCTTATATGTTTGAAAACCAGTCTATTTTTTCACCTGTATTGCTTGGTTTATTAAAAGGTATGATTTCTCCCTAGAAGTTTTATCTCCCTTATCCTTAGGCTATAATGATAGCATAATTTTTCAACATTTCTATTACTAAAAAGCATTCAGTATGCAGGGAACAAAAAATAAGATATTGCTGAAGAAATTGAATTGACTATCAGAAATAAGACTGGGATACTGATGGATTTTTAAGTATGTTTCACTTATTAAATCTCCCTGTTTTAAATTTACATGAGACTACTACAGGCTTTCCTATCTGCTGTAACAGTGGGACAAAATCTAGAGCTGTGAGCAGTTTCACTGAGTTCTGGAGTTTTGCTTCTAGTAATGGCATCTGCCTGACATGCTCACTCTTGGCCCATTTCTGTTTAGTGAAGTGCTATTGCTGTTAACTATTTACAAAGGCAAGAGAAAACCAGTATCTGTTTCAGTGAATAAAAGAATTTTCTCCTCCACACTGCAAAAATGACACTTGTAGTAGCTGAATTTAATATGTTGATAGGATTGAAATGTGTCTATGAATAAAGTTTCCTACTTGGGCAATGAAATGCTGTCTATCTAAGTGACAACACAGCTAAGTGAAGAAGGCAAGGAATTGGTTTTACTTGGTATGCAATGGGTTTAGCGGGAAGAATGCACTGATTTCAGCTATTTTTGTAAGTAAGCAGCTGCCTAATTTCACTTGTTTTTCGTTTGTGTTCCAGTGGTAGTAGCAATTTCTACAGCAGCATATGTATATATGCACTTGCATATACTGCTTCTATTCTTTGGATATAGAACAGTATTTTCTGTACCTAAAGGTAAAGAGGTTTCCTTCATACTTGTAGAAGACTATTTAATAAGAATTCAGTAATTTGAAAAAAGCAATTTTCTGGCTTGTGATGAAAATCATGGGGTTTACTACAAGGTGCACATATTACTTGAAGCAAATCTGCTAGGGACAATATTCAGATATCAAATGCAATGACAATGTATTATAATCAAGGCTGTCTGAGACTTCTTACTACTCTTCTATACCTGCAGTAGTCAGTGCAGCAGTAGACATACATGTGTTGTACTTGTACAACAGAACTGTAGAAACAGGCTTTGCATTGAGATTTCACACTTCTATTATAACCACTGCAAGTATATTAAAAAGCTTACCTTTTAAAACAAAAAAAAACCCTGAAGACTTTAAGTAAGAGTGGGGTGGGGCAGGGGGAACAAAAATGCAACAAACCAAAGTCACAGGCATTGTTTGGATCAGCTTCGGTAAAAATGTCAATAGGATCAAAGTGCTTATGGTGCTTCTCAAATGTGTAAAGGCTTAGTCAGCGCCCTGGTAAAAAAGTAAGGTCCATGATTTTTTCCGCTCTGTCTGAAAAAGACCTTTACTAAACATCACAGAAAAAACATTTTTTTTGCAAACATAAGTGACTCTGTTTTGCTTTTTATAACTGTTCTTCAATAATATAGTTGTGCCAGGTGAGCTTGGATATGCTGCTTTAGCATCTTTCCTGGAGTATTTGATTGCCCCTGCTCCCATCCAGTCTATGCTAATATAAACTCATATTTTGTTACTTATTGCTTTAACACAAAGCAGGTTGGACTCCTCTGTCTATCTCTGTATGGTTAGGCAAGGCATAAGTCATTTAAGGCCTTAGCAGGCTTGTGGCAGCAGATTAAAATTAGGTGTTTGAAATGGTTACCACCCTTCTCCATCTGCCTTGTTTTCCCACCAGATGCCACTGCCCCCAGTGATGCATGAGCATCTCATGAATCAACTCCTGAACCACTGCAGTTCACAGGCTGGTATATTAAAGTAAAACTGACTTCTGTTTTAATCTCGTACATCACAATGTGATGATGTTAATTCTGACTGCAGAATTGCAAGCAAGTATTCTATGAAACTTCCGAATTCAAACACAAACCAAAATTTTAAGATTGTTCTAAAGAAAATCCACAAAAACTTCTTATTCAGATTCATAACACATCACTATCTGCTTCACTTTTAAAAGCAGTGCATAAATACCTGTTATTCTGTGAGCTCCCTTTCCCTGCTGTTCCAGGCAGGCTTTGAGTACTGATGCTGTATTTATTCAGGATAACAAAATATGTTCTCTAGTGAATAATAGATAGACTTTTTTCCTTGTCCTTTTAGATCACTATGAATTTTTTAAAGGGGGAACAGTCGTCTTTTCACTGCTCCTGCTGCAGCAATTTGCTGGTGTTTCATGGGATTGAAAGGTAGTGAACATGTCATTTTAACAGACAGTATGATAATTAGCACACCAAAAGAAAATTAGCTAGAGCAGCTAGATGGCACGAAGTGAACTGACAGGGTGAATTCTTGAAGTTACCTAACCAGCTTTAGTGCATCCATCCTACTGTCAGAAGTGACACAAGAGAAGCCTTTAACAAATGCTTTCAGTCAGCTGTTACCATTCAAAAACAATTGAACTAAGTGTTTATCAAAGCATTTACATTTTATCCAGTTCCCCAGATGCTTTCTTTGCAGCATTGGTGATGGGAGAATGAGTTATGAACAGATGTCTACAGTGTCCTCTCCTAACAGGAGATTTACCTTTTAATTGTCTCGCTGTTAAAAGGCAATAAAAAAAAAAAACCCAAAATCAGTCAGACCTTGAGGATCCAGCTGATCCCTGTGTAGACCCAGTGTGGAGCTGAGGGCTTCTGCAGACAGTCTGCTGGATTCATTTTGGTGGCTGTCAGTCAGATGCATCATCTTGTCTAGCTATTAAAATGCCTTTGTAGCCTGTGCTAACTGCTTCACAGGGACTGACAAGAAACTTTCTCCTTAGTTAATGTCTTCAGTTATCTTCACCTTCTCAAACTTCCTACATGTGGATCAGCTGGAGGCTTCTTAAGTGTTCTTTAAAGCTTCTATTTTTATTTAATAACTGGAATTCCCAGGAATGAGGGGAATACTATGGGATTACTTTTATTGGTTAATAAGAATCATTGTAGCTACAAACTCTCCCAAACTCGCCCCAGAGACACACAAACCTACCTGCCAACTTCCTTCATAGCAGAAGTGCTGCCTGTACCAGATGTTCAGAGCTCTTGAGTCAGAATCCAAGAGATGAAGATTGCTTTAAACACGTTCATAATACTTAATCTTTGGTCTTCTCAGTAAAAGTTCAATAGGGCCATGTCTTTTTGATGCCCCTCCCGAACTTCAGGACTAAGAAATGCATAGTTCTCTTTTTTATGAGCAGATGCTGAGACTGCATTTGAGATTCTGTATGAACTTGTAAGGTGGAGTATTGAAGGAAAAGCTCAGCTATCGTGAAGCTGGTGATGTGATTTAATTTGGCATCTACAGAAAGCCAAAATGTAACAGGACAGGGGAGATGAGTGTCCAGACTTTGGTAAATTAGAGCCTGTGATAAGTACTATGTGGGAAATGGGCTTAAGACTCCAATACTTGCAACACCCATACCTCACATTCAGGGTTACACAGACAGAAATAGGATAAGAGTTGGCTGTCCAACTCTCAGCCTAGTCCAGGTCATATCCGAGTCTTCAGGTTTCTGTTCTCTTTGCTTACTCAAATTGGAAAGTTGAGCAGTTGCTGAGATGATGCCAGGACACTAATTTTGCCAAGATATTTGCTGAACTAGAGAGGAACAGCTTATATTTTTGTTTTAAAAAAAGTACAACTATCCATTAGAGTCCTGCTCCTCCCAAGAGAATTGCAGGTTAAAAAGAAACTATTCCAGAAAGGCACAAGGATGTAGCTGAGGAAAGCATCGCCTGTAAGATAATGCAGGACAGCCTCTCCTGCTTCTTTCTCCAAGATCCTGCCGTGAAAGGGCTACTTCAGAAACCCACCCTGTCCTGGAAGAAAGCCTGTCCACTCCCCAAACAGGTTATGTTGTTGGAGATTGTTGATGTTCCCCTGCCTCAAGGATGATGGTCATGGCCTTGGGGGGAGCCTTGTGTCCTTTGGAATAGGTCCTGGAAAGTGCTCCAGTGAAGGATAGCTTTTGCTTGCATTCCCCAGCATCTCATATTTTTCCCAGCAGGAGACAGCATGTGCAGTCATTTACAGAAACCCATGCTGCTCTATTTGCTGCTGGCTTTCAAAGGGCTGAATGAGAGGATCCAAAAGGAGAAAAAGATATTCTGGGCAGCCTCCCTCCACACTACACCTGGCTTGAGTGCTGTTTGTGCTGCTGATACCACAAATGCCTATCACTTTCAGCGTGTGGTCTGTTCTCTCCTCTGTGCCTCGGTGATACATGCGAATTTAGCTCCTGGGTCATGTCTGAAGTCACAAGAAAAAAAATATTGTCATTAGTTATGTTAAGTGGAGTTAATTTTCAGGAGGGGGAGATATGTTTGAGCTCTTTGTCTTTAACAGTGTTAGTACTGGTTTCCACAAGCTGGAAGGAGAGATGTACAATGTTAAGATGTCTGCAGTTTGTGATGGATTCAGCCTGTGATAAATTATTCCAGGTTAACAAAAAGGGGAGTGAGTATTACATAGGCAAGTTATTTTGACATCTCCTGTTTATACTACTTTGGATAGGCACAGATGGAAAAACCACTGGCAGGGTCTGCTGAGGTTATTCCACTTCGAAGGAAGAGGAGAAAGAGAGCAGATAGCTCATTTCTGTTGTGAGATGCCATAGGGGAAGCTCTTGGGGGCTGTGGTGGCATGGTTTCTGTTTGGCCAGGCAGGGCATTTAAAGAAGGGAAGTGTGGCTTGAAGCTGACAGAGGAAACAGGAACAAGTTGTCCACCCATTCTCATGGGAGGGCAGGAGATCAGAGTGGAGAAGACTTGCTCTTTCCCCCTCACACCCCCACTGTGGAACAAGCAGTGCCAGAAAAACAGGGCTGTTTAGATAATGTCTTCCCCATGGCAAGGGAAAAATGAGGACAACTGCACAAGCAGTGGCTTGGGCATTGTCCTGCTCCAGAGCCAGGCCAGTGATGACTTATGCTGCGCTGCTGGAGCCTACTGTCTCACTGGGCTTTGCAGGGATCCCACACCTAACAGTGTGGAGAGCACTGTCTGCTCTCATTTGGGAGGGCTGCACGTGTCTCCAGTGTTTCAAAAACGCTCAGGGCCTGAGAGCTTTGCTTGTAGCTCCCAAGCCCAATAGAACAGCCTGAAGTGGGTTTCCTGCTCCTGGTAGGAAGCAGATTTTCTCAACTAGTATAGTGTTTGGGCCCCTCCTTGTGTACCTGCACAGAGCAGTATTTAATGGCATCGTCCCCCCACTGCATTTGTTTAGAAAAAAGTTTCTCTTCTAGGGGGAAGGAGTGGAGGGGTTACCCTGCACTGCATGTAATAAGCCTGTAGGCTTGTGAATGTGACATAAGAGCAGGAGACTTTCAAAGGTAAGCACTTCTACAGTTGTGCTGGGAGAACGAGGCAAGAAGTTTAGACCAGAAGGGGTACATAGATTAATCTACTGTTCTGTAAAGCACTCTTGTACTGCAGAGAGGCTGCTCTGAAGATTTATTTTTATACAAGTGAATTTCCTTTGTGTCATGAAAAGATCCACCAAGGACAAAATTTAGAGGTGGAGAGTAACAGGGCCAGGCTCATCTCCTGTGTAGATCCATGTAGGGGAAGTAGGGAAGGTACGAAGAGACTGGTCCCTGGAACAGGCGGCTGCTGCTGTAGCAAGTCAGGGAACTAAAGTCTGTGGGGCAGGTGGGTATGCCTTGCTGTGCTGGTTGGCTGTGCCATACCCGACCACTCTGCATGTGTCTACCAGTGTAATTAAGCTGACTCTCAAAGGCGGTGGTGTGCACTGGGGATAGTGTGCAAGTATCAAAGGCCTTCTCCCACTTAGCAAATGGGGAGTCAGGCAGCCAAGTGTGACTCCAAGGCAATTCCTGTCCCATTTCACAGCCTCCCCAAGTGCTATTCCTGTGTACTGTGGTCCTGACCCCTGAGCAAGGCTCTGAGTATCTTTTCTTGCATATCTCAGATTTCTTACTTCATGTACAGGTAGCACAGACCAGTTCTCCGCAGCTCCCTTTTACACCCTGGAAGACTGTTTTCCTCCTAATCTTATCCCTTAATTAAGCACCTTCAGATCATTGAGGTTTCCTGCTCATCTGCATTTCCCAGGCTATATGATACTGTCAGCTGCCAGATGAGTCCTGTATGTAAGAGCTCAGCTGTAAAGAGCTGCTGTGTAAGCGTTGTACCAATATGCTACCAATGACTTTTGTGACAGTGAAGGTGCTACATAGCAGAGACACTGGGGCAGGTATTGAGGTGATTCAGTGTTGTCCCTTCTGTGAGCTCTGCACTTAGCACCAGTTGCAGAGCTATTGCTCTAATGCTCAGGGCTGACAAATGCAAGCTAGGAAGGGGGAAGATACTGAATGTTCATTTTAGATGGTATGAATTACCTAGGAGAGTTGGTGATTAAAAACACCTGAAATGGGGAAGAGAATGGAGGTGACCAAGAAAGTCTAGCCAAGGTTGGGTATAACGCTGCCCTTCACTTGTGTTTAGAGACCTGTGTCTTGCTAAAGGATATGCCCAGAGCCCTAATTGGAGAGTATAGTAAGAGACAATATGGTAAATATCCAAATGGAAGTATCAGAATGGGAAGAAGTCGGCCAGAACCAATGACTGAGCTGTTAATGTCCTTCTCTGATTTAGATTGATTCTAATTGCAAGCGTAAGTCAGTTGATTGTATTCAGTCTTTATTTATGATCAGTTCTGATTACACAAATTATGACAAATATGAATTAGGTTGTAACTAGCCCGGCAATAAGCTCTATGTTGCTAGGTAACAAGCCAACATTATTTCAAACAACCCAATCAAGGAGAAGCAACTGAGCTATTGTTCTCTGTTCTTGCTCCTTGTTCTTTAGAGTTGCTGTTAAGAGCCTTTTAAATGTCTTCTCCTTAGTAGTTGATTTTCTAGGAGGAAGGGTAATGGTTTTGTCGAATTTCAAGCAGGCACCTTTGCACAGTGCTCCGTTTGACAAAGGCTTTTTGGAGCAGTGGCTGCAGGAGCAGCTCTCTGCTGTGAAGTGGTGGACTCTTGGATACTGAAATCACTGCAGAGCAGCCCTGAAACAGTGTCGTCCTGTTTCACTGCTTGCAATGTTTAACTTGGCTCTTCGTTTGCTGCTGTCAGTCTGCTGTCCTTGTGGTATTGGAATGCAAATGGTATGGTGGATTTTAACCTGACCCTGGTTTTGGTGACTTCATGTGAATCCTGACTACATCTTACACTAGGCAACACCATTCTAGCATTGGGGAAGCTGGCTGAGATTAGATACAAGTCAAAAAACTGACAACTCTGCAAAGCTTTTGCAGAAATGAGCTTGGCATGAGGCTGCTGCTCAGTACAGAGCCATGTCCTGTTTGTGACGGGCAAAATAAGTGGGGGCCAGAGCCAGTAGACTGGCAGAGACATTGAGCTTCCTTACCTGGCAGTGGGCATCCTAACAAACTCCAGGCTTGTGTGATTGGTGTCCTGGAGGTGATCAAGCCAACAGGCAAACCCCATGCAGCCTGTTCCCTACAGAGGACTGGAGAGGGTAGCTTTTAATCAACCTGAAAATAACCTGAACAGTACACTGAAGCATCTTTTCTTTGGAGATGTGTCAGGAACACTTTCAATCTTTTATCTTCCCTGGAACAGCAGGAGAAATGCCACTGAAATAAGCCCTGTAATTTCTCCTCTGTAATTATACCTGTCACTACTTCCGATGGAGCTGATATAAATAGCTAGTTCTGCCTTCTGTTTGCATTGTGCTTTTTTAATACAAAACAAAGGAGAGAAGCAAACTGTCTACCCTTACCTCTGATGGCAAGACCCGCTGAAGATGTATAAAATAAATGAAGCATTCACGCATTGCTAATTTGCTCTGTATTTTTAAGCTTGGCACTATATACAGCACATGATTGTAAGTAATCTTGTTTATGAGGAGTAGTTGTCTGTAGGATTTATGTCACATGATAAGGTCAGATGATGAAACCGAAAGGCACGTATGTTATTGTATGTTGTTTTTGTATGTCCAGTGTCTACTGTAAAATCCATGCTTGTCTGGAAACAAAAGACAGGCCTGTGCCAAAGTGAAATGCAAATTGCCATGCTTGTCAGCATTCATCTGAAATCCTCACCTGAGCCAAGGGGAATTCACAACTCTAGGAAAGAGTTGTAGGAGTTGATGTATTCCAGCAGAGGAAAGACAGTGCAGGAAGTTTTAAATTTCTCCAGTTTGAATATATTGGGACAAATTTACTAGCAGTGTAAACTAATGCAGCCTAGCTGATGTCAGTGAAGCAGTAGCAACTGTGCCAGATGATGATCTTAAAATTTGACTCAATGACCAAATAATTATGGTTTGCCCTGGGATAAGAGAGCCCAGTGGCTTGGCTGGTCATTGCTGAATCTTACTAGATGCCAGAACTTTTCAAGGACAGCTGGTTTAGTGGATTTAAGATCCCATACGGTGGGATCCATAAACTACCTGCAACCTCACCAGTTTCAGTGACAAATACAACATGTAGTTCTCTGACTTTGCCTTTAATAAGCAGACATAAAATACATGAATAAATACTTTAAAATAAAACCCCTCATGTAATTTCAATTTCTTCTGTTTCCAAAAGGAGAAATCATATGGGTAAATAATGAATTCATGCATTTATGAAGGGCATTCAGATGCTGTAATGATGAGTTATCACAACCAAAGACTAGAAAGAGAAATGAATGAGAAAAGGGGAAAGATTTTTTTATTCTAATGGCAGGAGTTTAATAGTTCGCAATCATTTTTATAAATTTCCCTGTCAGTAAAGAGTTTTACCTGCCACAAACCCCTATCTAGGGAGGGGGTAGAGTCAACACAGTGATCAGATCTGTGCAGAATGTCATCTGTGGCTTAGACCACATGTTTTACTAGGGTTCAATTTATATTGTTAAATAGCATTCTTCTCTTTGTGGGTCCCCAAATTAACTTCAAACCCCACAGTAATCATTAAGCAGCCAAAGAGCAAAGACATTCCCACCCTGCTGACACAGGTACAACTGGAACTCAGATATTCAAAATCCCCTTTCTCTTCACAACACCCCCTTCCACGCTCAAGTGAGTGGTGCTGTCTCTCCCAGCTGTTTTCCGCTCTCCAAAGCGAAGACGACATTCTTCCGTTTGTGGCTGAGTTGAAGAATGCCAAAATTCAACTAAGATCTAATTAAGTGTATGTTTCTTTATGTGCATTTGAGTATTCAGAGCCCCACTGGCGAGCCAGGTGGATGCTTGCAAATGGGAACTCCCCCACCTCCGAAGTTGCTTACCCAGTCAAGTCCCACAGTACAATACAATGGACATCACAAACCTCTCAGCACTGCTTCCCTGTTTGGATATTCTCAGAAAAAACAGCACTAGGGCTGAAAGCTTGATTTGTCTGAATAGCTCAGTATCCATAAATTCATTACAAGAATCAAGGTAGCTTTTGTTATGCTATATATAACAAGAGATGGAAAGAAAACAGGGACATTGTGCAAAGCATCAATTAGGCCTCTTAGTGAGCCGTGGAAGTAAAACTCCTCAAAACAAAATTGCATTTGCAGTGCATGAATCATGAATGATGCTGTACCAGGTGTCAGGGAGAAAAAACAAGAGCGGAAGATTTTTGCCATGCTTTGTTCTGAAGCAGTTAAGTGTCATTTTGAAGTAATTGAAACGGCCCCGGTGACTCTTCTGCAGTTTTGTCTAGCAAAAGTGTACATCCCAGAAGCAGATCCTACTGCTGTTGATGTAATCTAGGGTGATAAACATGTGCTAATAAGCTTGGATTTGGTTTAAGTTTGGAGAGACTGCTCCAGGAATCCTGCTGCCTTACGTGCGTGGTGGGGCAGCTGGAGCCTGTGGCCAGGAAGGGAAATTTCTGGATGCTGTGAAGTGCTAAAGTGCCTACCAGTTCACAAACAGAGAACTTGTGTGATGCTAAGACATTATAAAGCAAGCCATGCATCAAAGCTGCTGTGGTTCAGAGATTCCTTGCAATTTTTTTCATTTTTGCAAGCCCATTTAGGAATGTCTCCAACTGCCACTGTCTTTCTCAGCACCTCTTTTTCTGAGATTCTCCCTCAGTTTTCGTAGGGTGCCAGCAAGATGCATGCTTAGGAGGGGGACTTGTTTCTTTGTTTAGCAGACTGTTTGCCCCAGTACTTGCCCTGGGAGCTCAGGGGATCATCTCTTAGTTCAGTGCTCAAAGGCTCTTTTCCAGGGCTGTGGCCTTTTGCAATCCAGCCATAATGCAGATGCAGCCCAGCTTCGAATTCTTAAAACAATAGCATCTGCGCAAGAAAGATTTGTTACTTCTGAGAGCTTGTTTTGGCAAGTGTCCTCACCAGCTTTTGCTACTTGTTCTTTGCACAGGGTATGTCCCTTCAGCCTGTGCTCTTAGGATATGGCATAAATACATCTTTTTGAGCCCTTAGCCTGCTGCTGAAGAATAACAAGCCCATATTGACTGATCAGAGCATAAAAGGATCCGGGGAACCATCCCCTCCTCTCAGCAGCAAGTGAGACTTTTCTTCACTCACTCTTGGTATTTCCTTCCCACTTTTCAGGATGGCATTCCTTGTCACTTGGCAATGAGCTCGGCAGGGCCTCAGATAAAGGAGGCAGCAAATCTGAGACATCCAAATGCCACCGGCTGAGGGAGGTAGTGGCCTCTTGCTATATCACCAATCTTCCTGCTGGACACCCTCCTTTGGAAGCAGGTGCACTTTCACACTGTTTCTCATGCATCCCTGTTTGGTGTTGCCTCCAATGCTTTCTGTTTTTTTCTTCTGGAGAGAAAAACAGCACAGTTCATGGATATTTTTTTCACTTCCAAGATTACAAGTGCATTTCTCTAAGCACTTTTTTTTGAGGAATTGAACTTGCACAGGTTACTAAGCTTTGGGAAAACTGTAGAAGCCCTGGTGGGTTTGTAGATCAGAAGAGTCATTGTAAGCGATGAACAATTAATGTATGCAAACGTTAGCTATTTTCTGTGAGAGTTAATTGATACAAATGTACCGAGAGGGAACATGCCTGCTGCTTCACTGCATCTAAGAGCTCTGAACTTGGACCAGGAGTTGTATAGCAAAAGTTCCCTGGTATTACAGCCTTTACTGGCTTGATTGAGAAATACAATATAATCCACTTACAGGACAAACTCATGAAACTTGCAGGTTCTGGGAACGCTTTGCAAAAAGCTAACAGCCACTTCAATATGCATGAAAAAGGAGCACAGCGTGACCCTCATGAATAGCAGCAAATCAAATCCAAGCTGTGTTTCTCCAAGAACAGAGCCAAGAAAACAGTTTTTCATTTATTACTTTTATCAGCTCTGATATTCAGTAGCTCTGAAAAGTAGTCCATGCAAGTTTCTTCTGTACAATATTGACTTGAAAAGCAGGGCCACATGCATTTTATTTATTATATTGAAGGATTATGGCAAAGGCTTCTTTTGCCTAAGTCGTATAAAATTGTCCAGTTGCTGTAAATTATCTTAACACTCTCTGAAATCACTGTATGTAATAACACCCACAGAGCAGCTTATTCCACCCATGTGAGGAAGGGCATGTGTTACCTTGAAGAGAACTGTAGTTGGAGTCTAATGGCTATGATGGAGTCTATGATGACTAACATAGACTAGATATATAGTGTTAAATGGGAAAAATTTATGTGAATTGTCTGCCATCACACAGCAGAGCTGTGATGGAATAGCAACGTGAATTCAGCCTTTCTGGTCTCTGGTGTGCTAATAGCAAAAGTAAGTTCAAAGAAATGGGAGGGACAGATAAAGTCAACCCAATGACCAGGAAAAGGCTGATCCTTCAGAATGGTCTAAGGTGCCCTGGATCCTCCTCCTTGTCTGTCAGCCCTATCTTTGTCCTTGGAAAGATCATGCATTTTGGAATTCAATTCCATGGGCATAGAAGGCAGAAGGCAATGAGGAACAACCAACAATGATTTACCCAAGGCTGATCATGCTTGACCAATCTGAGATCCTTCTAGGATGAAATGGATGGCTATTAACTCTAATCTCACTAAGGTTTTTGACAACTCCTGCAGTATTCTTACTTGTTAACTGACAAAGTATGGGTTGGACAAATAAGCTGTTAAAGCCCAGCAATCCAGCCAATTTTCAAGCTGTGAGTAGTAATCAGTGTCTTGAATCTCCAATTTACAGCTGCTGCAGAAAAGTACCCTGTGGGTCATACTGGAGCCAGTGTTAGTGTAAATATTGAACACAACTTGCGATGAGAGAAGGCACCTTTGAGAAACTTGTGGACAACTAAAAAAATGGGGTGGTGAGGTTGATCTACCAGCTGGTAGAGCTTCAGTTTAGAGGGAACTGGAGAAACTTGAGGACTAAGCCAAGAGAAAATTCAACAAGGTGATGGAATTGAACTCACTTCCCTACTGGGAGGTTGCACACCAAGAGGCCGGTGTGCATTGCAGCTAACAAGGTGGACATCAGGAGAAACTTATTTGCTAGAGGTTGTTGCAGCACTAGAGTGGTTTACCCAGGGAAGTTGTGAGAGCTTTTAAGGACTTAACTAGATGCAGTCACAGTTGAGCTAGTGTTGATGATGGCCTTCCTTAAGAAGGAGGTTGGATCATCTCCAGAGATGTCTTCCAGCCAGCATTTCTCTGATTCTCTGAACAAGCAAGGGCAGTCTATGGTATGCTACACAAGAGATCACTCAGGGCTTGTAATAATTCTGTCCAGCCATGTGACTGATGAATCTGTTTATTCAGAGAACTGAAACTCCCAATGACAGACACCAACAGGAGCACAGGGATCCTTAATGGAGCTACACTTGGCAAAATATCCTTACCAATAAGGAAAGAGAAAAGTGACATGAAATGATTCCTTAATGTGAAGAAACTTTCTCCAAATAAGACAGGTTTCAAATATGTCTATAGGGATGAAGTTGCCTTTCAGGTGATCATTAACTTTCAGTTGGCACAATTAAAATTTTAGCCTTACCACTGTTATGAGATGGTGGAAAACTCCCATTTTTGTCTGAGAATCTTGCCTAGCCAAGGATTCAACCTTGTCTATTTAGAGCTCTGAAGTCAGGGCAAAATAAGCCTGTGCAATAATAGAGATCAAGATTTCTAATGACAAATCTCCTGGGTGTTTGGCAGAAAAATCTTGCGTTTAAAAAGGAAAAAAAAGTACTTTGTTAGCAGCATTTGTGAATAACAAACTAGTGAGGCTCCTTTGCCCCTAGGATGCCATGGAGACAGTTTTTACGCCCCACTATTTGTCCCTCTCATAATAACTGAATTTTGAAGAGCTATGCTCTTACAGCTTTCCTGAACCCTCATGAGCAGGTCTAAACAGTGGGCGTAGAAGATTTGGAGAGGACAAAACACCTCTTGAAAACAGCTTGTCTTCATTACAAAAGGCATTTCTATTAAAAACTGTCAAAGCAAATAAAGGGAACTGAATATGTCAAGAAATGATACTGAATAGGAAAAGATCTAAAACTGTTAATGAAGCACAGTCTCTCATGTTGTGTTCTGAAACTTTTTTGGCTGTGTCATTTACATTGGTCTTGCCAGAGCAATGTAAAAAACCTGAGCATCTTCTGGGCTGGAAAGTTGTAACATTGACTTGTATAAGCCTTTCTCTGTAATCTGCATTTCCAGTCCTCCTGAACCTGTTTTCCTTTATGAATCCTTTAGGTATTTTAATTTTTCCTTAAATGTCCCACACATTGAAACTGAGTTATTTTTCAAAATAGGTATATTTGCATGTGGTTGATGTGGGAATTGTTTAACCCATGCCACGATTCAGCCTTGCAAAACTCTGCAGCAGTGACCCAGTAGTTGAGTAGCAGAGGAAAGATCCTGGGTGACATGTCAATTTTGTAGGTGTTAACAGAATTTTTGAATTCCATTAGGATTACAGTTCCTCATGATGTGATTGTTAGCCATGTTTGTTCCTGTTGTATAAATAAAGAGGCAATGAAAGATAAATAAGTTTCTACGAAGACAGTGCAGATGTAAAGGGAAAAAAAGGAAAATTGCAGAGAAATTATGATCCATTGTTCTGGCATATTTTTAGCACTTCTAACCTTTTTCACAGTTTGCTGCTTGCTTTTCTTGCCAGCAGAAATGCATTCTGTTCATTTCTTCATTTCTCTGTTTCCTCTTAATGACCTTCTTTAACTGAAACTCAATTAATCTATTAATAAAAGTTGACAGTAAGAAAACAAATTGCTTTGTCGTCTTGGAGTGTTAAAAAGGATTTGCATAGCACTTGTCTTCCATTAACGCAGCATTTGAGGAGTCCAGATGCCTTGCCATGAGTCCTGTCTCTGAATCTATTAACAACCTTAAAAACCAGAAAATAACATGAGAGGGTGTTTCTTTTTGTCCAGAACCCTGGGTGTTTAATTTCCCAGAGATTTATGTATCAATGTTCTTTGAACCCATCTTTCAAAATACATGCATATTTGATCTTCCGGAGAAGGAGCTGTGACTAATGATGCAATCAGTGTTATAAATGGTGGGCCCACTGAGAAGCACATCTACTTTGCACAGAATCTCTTCTGTATTATTTACAATTTTCCTTACTGTAATCAGGAAGAGATTCTGTCATGGCCTTTTGAGATCCATTCTAGCACCCCTCCCTTCATGCTTCAAGCTTTCTGTGTCACTTCTGGTATAAATCTCACTTTTATTGACCTTCTTCAAATGGGTTTTCTCTTGGTAGCAAGAACTGTATTAGTTTGCATCTCCTCTGTAAGGATTTGGCTTGCCAGCTCTTTACTGTCCTCTAAGAGCTTCACCAAATTCCCTTACAGTGCGGTTGGAAGGTGCTGAGGAGTGAAGGAAACAAAACTGTTTGAGAGATGCTGCTTTTTCCTATATGATTGAAAAATGAGGAGAGCAGCTAGGACCTAATCCAAAGAACCTACTGTGAGTCTTTCTGTTGACATTCCCGGGTAGGGAACAGGCTCTTCTAGCTGGAGTGAAATAGCTTTAGATATTTCATGAGGTCAGAGGTGCCACTCTGAAGTACGTACCTGTATCTCTTGCTATATTAAAAACTTCATTGTCCAAGCAGGTCACAGATAGCTACCTAAAAATAGCTGTGACGAAACTGGGTTTTCATGGTTATGCCAGGAAGGGTTTAATAGCCAAAGTTAAAGCCAGCTATGGAGTGGCCAGCTGCTTGTTTTCTCTCCTGTGTTCTTCAGATCTGTTCTTGTGAATGCCAGCTACTCTTCATGCAATGAAGGACAAGTTCCGAAAATGTTTTGAAGGAGGACATTCGGTGTACCCCTTGCAGAATTCTCATTAAAAAAAAATAAAAAATTCATCTGGTGGTTTCTGTGATGGTGTTTTTGGTTTTGTTTTTTTCCTTCCTGAACAGCCCCTTACACAGAACTTCAAGTGAGCTCCTCACTTTTTTCAGACCTGCCTGTCTCTGGCAAGAAAGCTTCTGCCTATGCTTGCTTGCATTTTTCAAGCCAATCCCTCTGTCAGACAGTGGTCTCCTCCCCCTAACAAAATTAGCAGGAGCTCATTCATGCTGAGTATCCCAGTCGTTTGTTCCTTTGCCTGCAGAGACAGGACTGGATCAATTGTAGGGGCACCTTCCAGCACAAATAATAGATTACATAGCTACTTCTTTGCTGCTTGATGTAATTAAGGTAAACTTGCATTTCCTGATTTCTCATGGTACACAAGAGCAATAGCAGTGCTATGGCTTTCAGATTAGCACAATGTAGCAGTTTTTTTCAGGCAGGCTTGGTTTGGGGACCCAGGCTGTGTGAACATGACAGATGATCTTTCTGCTGATGAGTTGGTATTTGCTCAGCTTTTGAATTTGTGTCTAGAGAACACTGTACTCCTAGAGTAGCAGGTGAGGAGCCCTTGGTTGATCATATATATCACTGGTACCTCTGGATTACATTTAAGCCACAGTTTCCCAAAAGGAAAGCAGGGGCAGGGGGATCTCTTGAGACATTTACCCATTCGGCAGCTTCAGAACTGCTATTGCTGTGACAGAACAGCATGCAATTGATAGTACCATTGCCTCTGGGCTGGGAGGACTGGAGTTTTTCTAGCATTACAGCTGAAGAACCTATCAAGGACAACACACTAGTGCAGTGGTTAAGGCCAATATCATTATCTTGGCCAATATTTCTTCTCAATAGAAACTAGTTGTGATGAACAAGACAGCTAGGATATCCTGAGTATGTGCTGGCTCACAAAATTGCCTCCGCAGCCTTTGCACTACAGGTGTTTTGTCCTTGGATTTTCTATCTTGAATGCAGCAGGGGATCCCTAGGCATAAGAAGTGCTAGGAAAAGCCAAATTCCATGATGCTTTGTCCTGTGAAGTACAAAATTAACTGTACCATTGACTGACTCTTTCAATATTTTTGACTATTCATACTACTTCAAAAGAACAGTCTTTAGAGTCTGCCTCAGACTTCCTTAGGTATTTCAGGCAACTCTCAATCTCCTGTGGACATTAGTTCCTCATGTGTAAAATGACAATAATATTTTTCTGTCTCTGGGGTATGTTAGGGGAATAAACTCTACTAATGCTTATGACACACACAGAGACTGTAAATATAAGACTATAAAAGCCTGTTCATAGCCTGACAGAAGTGCAGCATAGCAGATGACAATACTTTTGATTTCTTGGTATATTGCCAGACCAAATAACATTTAAAAACAAACAAAACCCTAAAAAACAAACCACCACATACATTGAGCATACAAGGCATATATTATTTATCCTGCTGAGGTTTAAAAAACAACAAACACCAAATAAATGAAAGCAGCAGCAAGTCCTTGGGATGCAGGTTGCTTTTGGAGTAGATGGCGTTAGCTTTATTTGAACTCCTTGTGAGTACGCTTCAAAAAAAAAAAATCTTTTAGCTTGAACAATTGGGTTAATTCAACATAAATAAGCAAATTGTTTCAGTTGGTCCAAATAAGTTTTTTTTTTCTGTTAAAGTAATTTTCCTGATTGTTGTGTCCTAATTGTAATATTAATCTTCCACTTTGAAGTAAGAGGTGACTTGGAGTTAGAGGTGTTTTGCTTTAAAACCAAACCCTTTATTTTTCATTTCGAATGTTACGTTTTCATGGAGGATCTAATGTTTCTTTTGAAGAAGTCAGTTTAAAGAGCTTTTGGGAGTTTGCAGAACTAAAGATGGCATCATGCTGCACAGTGTGAGCGCTACTGAATGGGAGCAGGTGACATCCTGATGCTCTGTCACGTTTCAGCAGAAGGGTTCAAGCAAAGGACTGAGTGGTGAGTGTATGGAGAAAAAAAAAAGCCACGTAGGTGGATGAATAGGTGCACAGGAACAAAAAGTGCTATGTGTTGCTCTTCAGAGCAATCATTTTATCACTCGGAATGTAGCGCTTACTGTATTCTTCATTTCCATTTTCATTTAAGATGAGACACTGCTGAAGCATGTGTTGGTTCACATGCACACTTCTAGATATTTCTGCCCTGAAGGGAGCATGCTGGATCAAGTGCTTTTACTCTGCACCATCTCTCCTTTCCAGTATTTGTTTTTTTGACAGATTCAACAGTGTTTATGCCACTCTGAGCCACGGATCCCATCCAGTGTGCAGGCACACAGAGGGAAGCATGTGGTGAGTGCATGGAGGGTGCATGCAGGTTTTTGGAAACATCATGAAAGGAACTGCCAGATTTTGAGCATTTTTGAAATTCAGGCCCACTTGTGGGTGCTAAGTACTAGAGTGTCTGGCCAGGAATTCTTTTGAAAATCTGGCCCAGATTTTGCTGTCTAGGAGTAGAAAGCAACTGCTACATCTGTGGTTCCCAGCTGGGGAGGCAGACCACACCAGTGAGGTAAAGCAGAGGGTCCAGGAAAATAAGATGTGGTGGTCTTGAGTCCTGCAGTCACAGGCAGTCAGTCTGCCTCTGAACTGTGTTCCCAAAGCCCAGGAGCTGAAGATTTTGGAGTAGAGACAGATGGCTGGATGTGGTTAATCATATGTGCACATCTGGCCAAGTACACTTGCAGCGTGTCCAGAGTAGGGCAATGAGGCTGGTGAGGGGTCTGGAGAACAAGTCTTATGAGGAGTGGCTGAGGGAACTGGGGTTGTTCAGTCTGGAAAAGAGAAAGCTGAGGGGAGACTTTATTGCTCTCTACAACTATCTGAATGGAGTTTGTAGTGAGGCTGATGTTGGTCTCTTCTCCCAAGTAACTAGCGATAAGACAAGAGGCAATGGCCTCAAGTTGTGTCACGGGAAGTTTAGATTTGGATATTAGGAAAAATTTCATTACTGAGAGAGTGGTCAGGCATTAGAACAGGCTGCCCAGGGAAGTCGTGGAGTTACCATCCCTGGAACTGTTCAAAAAAACACGTAGACGTGGCACTTTGGGACATGGCTTAGTAGGCATGGTGGTGTTGGGGTAATGGTTGGACTTGATGATCTTGGAGGTCTTCTCCTATCTTAATGATTCTATGATTCTGTAAGACAGGCTTTCTTTGGATGTTTTTTTCTCGCCTTGAACAAAGAGAGCCATGGTCCCAATGATGGGAATGAAAGTGCTTTCTGAAAAAGAGTGGTCTGATGGGAGTTTATGAAATAGGTGGTTGTGTTATGTGGGGAGTTTTTCCTTGTTCCCTATAGTGGAAACATTGGCAAGAGCTGCTACCCCAGCCAGAGCACTGTCATGTAAGAACTCGCCCTCTGCAAACAGGCAGTGATAGCACTGGCCACTGAAGCGATGAGAATGAAACTGAATCATTGCAGGGATGGGATTATGTGTTTTTTCCATAGGAGTTTCAGGAATTGGTGGCACCCTCTAATGAGTGGGAATGGGAATTTTTTTTTTCTCAAATTCATCATAAAACCACCATGTTGGGTTTTACTGTGTGCTACTATAGCAGAATGCTGTAATGACAATTAGATTGTTCGGGGATCGGGGGTAGCGAGTGATGCAGGACAACTTTCATAGTATTTTCATTATATTATGTTATATATGGGATAGCACTGTACAACGGTAATGCACTGAGGCACATTAAATGTGGGTCCTGTTAGCCCAGGAAGGAACAGATTAGAACCAGAAGTGACAGAGGAGCTTGTTTCCCATCAAGACCAACCAACCATTACCGCATTATTGCTGTATTTGATTTTCCTTATTCAAATGTGTGATGGCAGCAGTTTACACCAGAAATCAAAGGGGATTATTTTTCCATAGATTTGTCAAGCAGGGCATAAAGCCTCCTACTACTGTCCTGACAAATGTGCTTATTACCATCCAAATCACTAGTAAAATTATGAAGTGTGCTTTCCTATGTATACAAGAGGAGCTGAACACAAAGGAAAAGGCCTTTGGTCATTGTAGTATTCAGGTGGTGTCTGCTGGGCTATTGCACAGATTAAATCTGGCGTTCAAGGTAGGTGCTAATTTGTGTCTGTGCAGGTACATTATGGTTATATACATGTGACAGCCACATACCCCGACTATACTAATTGATTTGTGGCTACTAGTGAAGGAAACAAGAACCTGATAAAAATACCCTGTTTTGTGACAGCAAAATCTAGGACAAAGTTTGTGTCCATTACATGTGATACTGTGGGAGAAGAAAATGTGCAAGGACAGCTCCTAGGTGCTTCGTTTCACTCAGTTACTCTGCTGATTTTCAGACCATGAGGAAAGGCTGGGATGGAGGTGAGCCAGGGGATGGACTGGAACAGGACTGGGGAACCCACAGCCCTTCAGCCAGATTTAGGCTGCAATTTCAGATCAGAGCCAGGAGCAGTGTGGGGTGTGGATTCTTTCTGCAGAGTTCATTACTAATAAGCTTTGAGGTGCATGTTGATACAGGGGCCACCAAGGGTGAAATGAAGGCTTCTCCAGCCCTCTACAATAAAACAATCTTCTCTCCTCCAAGTCTGAGATAGGGAAGAACCTCTTGCCTTGTAAATCTGTGGTCTTTGCAGCACAGTTCAAACCAAAGAGGAAGAGCAGGAAAACAGCAACTGCTCATCGAACCTGGTGATACAGCTGCAGTGCGCTCAGACTAGATGAGGTGAGCGGATTCCAGTTCTGCAATGCAGCCGTGCATTCCCTCTGCAGAAACCTGCCTGGCTGATTACACAGCCAAGGTGAATTTTACTCCAAATCTCAGAGGAAGGATAGAAGCTCATGAAAAAATTATTTGAAAGAAAGAAGGGCAGACTTTTGAGGACTGCACACTTTGTGCCTGGGTAATCCATACAAATATGTCCACTCAGCATGTCTGTAGAAGAGCAGCACTTTGCACCACTTAAAATTTGTCCTAAGTAAGGACATGATTCCAAAGACTTGAATTTGTTGCTATCTTATTTAGGCATTAAACCAACACAGCAGAGGTTGGGAGTTGTGACTCTAAACTTATATGCAACTGATGAGCACTGTCAGAAGGTGATTCTGATATTTGCAGGGCTTAATTACCTTCTGGAGATGTTTTTTGCCATGGAGAACTTCAAACTTTGGCTCTTTGTGCCCAAAGGCAGGAGGATTGATGCTAAGGCTGGTAAAGAAGACAAAGGGCAGCAGAACTATTACCTAGGATGCTCTGAGTGCAGTTGTCAGTTATTCCTCAGGGATGAGTAATCCCTTGAGGTCCTGCATACCCCCTAGAGATACTTGCCTGGTTCAGTGGCCCAGAGAGGGAGTCTGGGGTGAGCAGATGTCTAACTTGGGCACCTAACACAGGGCAGCACACACTCCCTTCAGCCTGGGAGCTGCCCTGTCTTTGCAGCAGATGCAAGGTCTCAGGGAGGATTTGCTGCCTTGCCAACAGAGGTTTGAAAGGACAAGAAAAGTGGAAATAAATGACAAGCCTGCCTCAAAGTGTCCTTCCTTATCATAATGAAAAGCTGCCAGTCTGTCCCCCTATCAGCACTCTGCAGTTAACATTGGTGCATTTTTAACAACTTAATGGCAGCTGTGAGGGACTAAAACCTTCATAAAATAAAGCAAATTTCTGGTTTCATTTTTTTGTTCACATAGAACAACAAGGCTATGCAAAAGGCTTTGGCTATGTGTTCATGTCAGATGAACTCAGCTCTTCAATTAGTCCAGAGGATTTTTATCTCAAGCAGTCAGACAGTAAGTCCATTAAAACACAGGGTGGACAAGGACACATGATTCGCTTAGTTCTGCGGTGAATGGTGCTGCTGTGAAGGCTCTGGCTTTGGTGATGAATCTTTCATGACCTGATCTCTGGAGAATGGGATACTGACCATGTAGCAAGTGGTTGAGAAGAAAATTGCCCAGGTTTTCCTGGTTGTTTGCCCTGAGCTATATGTCGCAAAGCACTGACAAGTGCAGCTGTGAGTTATAGGACTGCTTGCTGCTTAAAGTGGCTTCTCTGACAAGGCTATTCCTTCTACCAGAGAAGCATGTTGTACAGTCGAATTCTACTCTGCAGCTCCAGAATCATAATGCAAGTTCTTGTAAAGTGCTAATAGCAACTCCCACTTCTACAGATTGCTGACCATTCAAAGAGGTGGTAGGGGAGGTTGTGTTTCAGGTTATTCCAAAAGGCCAGCAAAGGTGGAGTTCCTCTAGTGAGCTGGAGGTTCCAAGGGTGCTCTCAGTGTAGGTGCAGAGAGCTGGCTGAAAGTATATCTAGTTTCTTCATATAGGAACATTGATGTGAATGTTAAAGGAGGAGTTCTTGCCGATAAGGATGTGAACAAAAACAGCGTAGGCCCCACAATCTAGACAAGGTATTTTCTGCCAGCACAGTCATGCAAAAGAAAAGCCTATCTACATAGCTCAACACAATTGCAGGGGGAAACCCACGTTGGCTCTGAACACCTAGAAATGGTATCACAATGCTATCTGGGGCACTGCTGAGACTCTTGTATTCAGTAGAGGCAACGAGCCTATGCAAAGCACCATGAGAAAAAGCACCATGCAAAGCACTCAGAGAAATGGCTTTGAGAGTCCAGGAGCAAGTATGTTCTCACCTAGCTGAGATCCTTCTACCCGACACTTTATTGTGCAATGTAAGCAGAACAAGTTCTAGTTTTCTCCCACCTCTGTTTTTGCATGTACACTGGGTGTTTGCTTTCTCTCACGCCAACTGTATTAATAGTGTTGAACCCTCAAAACATCCTGAGAGATCTGAGAGGAATTACAGTGGAGCTCAGAGTGGTGTATTGGGAGAATAGGTCATCACCCCCATTTCACCTGGGAGGTTCAAGACAGTCATTTATTAAGGTCAGGCTGACCCAGTGTCCCTATTTGTTGGGCTGTCGTACCTTCTGCTGAGCAGCTGGTGACAAGGCATACTGTGGGGGACCCAGCAGATGGTACTGATGAATGGTGCATAAGGAGGCATGCAAAGAAGTGTGGGAAGTAGGTGCAATGGAGAATGCTGCCCAGATACTGCTGTGATACTCCCTGAAGTGCTAACACTAAACATGTAGCGAAAAGACTCCATGCGCTTCTCCCCAGTCTTAGACATGAGATCCTTTGCTCTTCAAGACAGCCTCAGTTCTTTTCCAATCTATTCTTCTACAGCTTATATTGGAATGATTTAATTACTTTTAATTAGCCCTAATGGGGGGCACATCTGTCACTTGCCTGATGACATAATCAAAGAAGGGTCCACACTGGAATATCAGAATTGCACTTGTTCTTACTAAGCCAAGAAAAATATCAACAACCAAACCTCAGGAGAGAATCCATCACCTAGCAAGCACTGGAGCACAGCTGTACCAGGTCTCTCTTGTCACTGCCTAGATAATTAGTGACATACCATTTGTTTGCTGCAAAAGGCATGTAAGTTGAGGGAACAAAGCTAGTAATTAGAGCAACATAGCTCAGAGGAGACACCTTCTGCCTGAGAATCCAAACCAAACACTTGGCTCTGCTTCTTTGGATGACATTTCTCCTATACCTACCCCAGAACATCCACCAAGCTGATTGCAGGCCAAAGGAGAAGAGTGAAAGGACTAGCAAAGAGACATTCTTCTGCTTCACACTGCTACTCAGTGTTTTATATCTACATCCAGACAATAAGCTTGCAGGCATTTTGTGAAATGAAAATGTACAGCTATTTCAACTATATAATGTTAGCATCTATTGTATCAAGATTTAAGAACTCACCATGAAGGTATTCCTAACACAAGGAATATAGTGTACATGTAGAGTTTTGAAATGGCTGTAAGCCCTGCAGCATGCTCTGAGAAATATCAGCTCTGGGCTTGCTTGAGTCAGTGGAGAAATGAACTGTAAAGCTCAAGAGGACTAGTGCAAAATTTCTAGCATTGGCTTTCTCTGCTTGAAACCAGATGCCCTTTATTCTGATTTTCCCAGATGGTAGCAAAGTGCCCCACTGTCACTATGAGCTTTAACAGAGTCTATGCTCCATCTATGCAGGCAGATATTTGTCAGTAACAGTCAACTTCTGAACTTTTTCCAGAAGTCATATGGCCATCAGAACAGTGTGATTCACTAAGGTGCATCTGATGCTTTTCAATGGTTTTGAGCATTAATTGTGTCTTTCTTGCTAATGTATCTGGCACCTCTATGCATTAGACAACTCTTTAGAGAAGATGTTTCATCTTACATGGCATATCCCAGAAAAATGACAAAATGTTCTGTCTATTGCTGCTTTTAAGAGAGTCTTCACTCATGGATCAGTGAATGGTTAGGTGAAACCAAAAATATCAGCTGTATTTAAAGACATTGAGCAAGTCAGAAAGTACCAGGCAGTACATGTTCCTTAAACAATCAGCTGCCTCTGATCCTCTCAATATTCTTAATGAGCATGGTGAATGTGGTTCTTTAATGTATAATTGTCATTTAATGTCACTGAAATGATCACCAGGGGCCCGAATGACAATGAGACCCAGCATGGTCTTGCAGAAGTTCCTTCATAGCAACCTGAAGTGTTGCCATAGCAAGGTCTGCACCAGTCTCTGCTAATTCATACAAGCTGTGTGTTGCTGGCTGTGCTGGGGCAGGGTAGGCTGAAATAGGTATATTTGAGCATGATTTTAAAAAGCAATTCATGCAGCAGAAAAACAAATTACCAGGCAAGGATATACATGGAAGTATAAAAGCAACCAAAAGCTCTGAGATGGCAGGGTTGCAAGTTGGGAATATCTGCAGCTTTGGCCAGGGCAAAGACAGGAAAGTGAAAATGGGATTCAGGGAATGACCAGTGACTAGGAACAGAGAACATAGGTTATTGGCGAAACTGAGGGCAATTTAAATGGTCGCTGGGCTAAGACACATTGCGAAGTTAGCCTTAATTGTAGGTTTGTCTGAATTTCGTTGTTTTGTAGCTGACAATCCAGAGGTTTACTAGAACGTAAATCCACAGGACTTGTGTTATTCCTTTGAGAAATTGCTGATGGGATGTTAGAGCAAAACAGTGCCAGCAAGGAGGATGAATATTAAAGTGTGAGTATGGGGCTGACTGAACTGGCAGACTTAAAATACTACTTTGTAGCAGAATGGTGAATGCAAGGCAGAGTGGCCCCCTTAGCTAGAGACTGGGCATCTGCAGAAATAGAACTGAAAGATGAGTTACGTCTATTTTAGTATATCTAAGTGTGCTCTGCTAAAGACAGATATCTGTCTGTACTTCTCTTCCTTCTATCTGGCATGTAAAAGAAAAATAAATGAAATCAGAAAAGCATCTAAAAATCTCCTGATAACAGTGTATCTAAATGAGATTCTCGGAAACATGCTTTGACCTTCAGCCATTCTCAGTGATTGAAAATACTGGTTTCCGACATTTCTTACTCACACTGACTGAACGAGAATATTTTCTCAGTCTAAAAGTTCTCCATCTTCACAGAACTTTTTAGCTTAGTCATCAGGTCAGACCCGTTCTCAGCCATAGTAATGCATTTTGCCACCTAAGAAATGACAAGCAGCTGAAGAACTGCTTATCATTTGCTGTCTGTACGCCAGCTTTTTTCAGAGGCAAGGGCAGCACTGTGGGAAGTGGAAGAAGAATGCTTTTTTTTTCCTTGTGTATCTTTAAGGACAGGAGTTGGCTCTACTGTAATTATCACCATCTCCATTGGCCACAACATGCTGCATCAAAACCTGCTGAACTACCTGTGATGCTTCATTTTATATTTACTGCTGTTCTGCTCCGCTGTTTGGCTGCACTGGAGTAAAAGAACAACATCTAGAGTTACAGCACTGCTTGTTCCCTACCTTAATCTAATCATAAAGAATTTTCTGAGCTCCGAATGACTGTTGATTGACTGATATATAGCTTTTCACCCATTTCAGCCATGTGAAAAGCTGATGCGAAGAGCTGGAGACCTGTTTATATGCCATGGACAAGATGTCAGATCCATGGGCAATGATGTAGCTCTGTAAACTGAGAGCAAGACATCAAATGTATGCCATAGCTCTGCAGCTCTGATGCAAAATACACTTTACCATTAGAGAAATGCAGTCATTCTGAGTGTGCTTGAGCTGGCCACAGGAGATTCAGTGAGGTTAGCCAACATATGTCTAGGTAGCTAATTGGTACTAATTTTTCCCAAATAGCAAAGAATCTAGACACTAACTGCAATGATTACTTTTCAATGTCTTTTTTTAAAGGTTTTAGCTGAATTATTAGTTACAACATACATCTCGGGGTGGCATCTTGACCTCAGAAATTTCAATTCTCCTTACAGGTTGGAGAGACTAAGGCTTTACACAAATTTCTTAAAATACCAGAGGAGCTGGCAGTGTTTGCTGCTAGCTGGAAGACTTCATTTTGAGCCTACTGGGCTTCTGTCAAACGCGATTCATTTGGCTAGTGACAAATAGGATCTGAACTCAACAAAATTTAATCAAAATGGGATAATGTCTGCAATTTCAGTTCAGGCTCTTGCATGGTTTTAGGGTGACTTTTTTGCTTTCATAAGCTCCCAAGTGTCACTTTTCTATTTTTTTCCTTTTTTAAATTCCTTCTGGGCCTGCATTATTGCTGCGATTCTATTTACCTCCTTTCACATAGGGTTTTTTGTCTATAAGAGCCCACTGTGAGTGACTGTAGCTGAGATTATTTGTAAAGTAATTGTTGAAAAGAATAGGTATTTAATTACCTGTCCCTTCCCATCTCATTTCTTCTTACTCTGTAAATTATGAAAGTAACTAATCCCCATATCACAATAATTTTATGTTTTCTTTTTAAATTCAAATCTAGCAAAAAAAGTACAGGTTTTTTTAGGTGATGGTTTTGTTATTTTCTCTCCTGTGACTTTTTTCTCTTCCATTTCCCTCCATTTGTTTTTCCCTCATTCCAAAGATGAAGAGGAAACTACGCCTGCTTGGATCATGCTCGAGGCTTTGTGTAGCTGCTTTTCAGTGAACCCTTACTGCTCGCTCCTGGAAATCCCCAGTTTCCTATCCTTGAAGATGAAGAGAATGGTGGGAGACACCTCAAGTTTTAGAATTGGTTACTGGGAGAAAGAAAATGGACCAGGCATTATGTAAGCCAAGAACAGAACCATGCTGGAGTTTACATTGCCCAGAGTTGGTCCTTTGTGCTCTCCTTCTCGCTTGAAAGCCTGTGGACACCTTACCCTCCTGGCTGTTGTCTTTTGGTTTGAGCTTGGGCTCAATTTGCCACAAAGGCAAGATTCCTGGAGAGCATCTTGCTGGGCTCTTTGTTTCCCAGCAAGTCTGTTTCCTTGGGAAAGAAACAAAAACCTGCAGCGCTCTGCCAGGTTTCTATGGCTCTCATGTCCACACTGCATCACAGCTGCTTCTCAGGAGCAAACAAGCCAATAGGGTTCCTGACTTCTTTGCTGGAATTGTTTTCCCACCTTTCTCCCACTCTGTTTCTCTTCAGTCCTATAATTTTCTGCCCTTTGTATTTGATTCTGTCAAGAAAATTGGACAGGCTTCTGTAGCCCATTTTAAAAATGAGATGTTAGGTTATATAGCCCTTCAGTAAGAATATCCATTATGTATTTTAAAGTGGCAACTTGTGTGCTACTCAGCATCATTAAATGGTTGTTGTATGAAGAACTGGCTGATCATTAATTGTACTTCAAATGATCATGTTTCTCTAATGCACACATTACTTTGTAGAAAGCCTTAGCCTTTTTTAGATGAAAGATAGCGTGAATGTATCTTCCTCAACACTGCAATAAGAGAATAGAGAATAAGGCAGGATATCAGTTCACAGCCCTTGTGATAGCCCAAATCTAGAGTTAAACGTTATAGTTCTCCAGGAATTTACACCATGACTGCTACGTGATCATGCAAATAGCTGTAGGCAAAGTTCAGTCAGATGATACTCAGCTTTTAATTTTCCTTTAGGAGCTCTGGGAAGCTTTGTCTGAGATATGGAAAGATTTCACTCCTCATCTTACAAGGGAAAGTAGAGCTTTACTAACAGATCAGAGAAATGCAGTAGCCACAAAGAAGGAAGACCCATTTGGGCTAGACACTCAGTTTGACTTCATCTTGTATTTTCTGTTGCTGTAAGTCACTGTGGGTGGCACTGATTTCATGGGAACACCCAGCTTGTGGTACTGCCCAAGAAAAAATTTCCAGCAGCACCCGTTACTAATTGGCAACTAAATTAAAGCCAAACCAATTTTGAGGTGAGATTCCTGTGCATGATGCTAAATGCAGCCATCTTGATACATATTGTGCAATAACTGGTGCATAAGGAATAGTGATAGATGTTGGGTAGGAAAAGCTGCTGTATGTTTGCTTTCTGTTGTATGGCAACACTTCTGTTAAGTGCCAGGCCCCACTATGGGCAGTTGCTGCACTTGCTCGTGTAACTAATTGGGTGCAGAGTCTTCTCTAAGCACAAAAAAGATGGTGTGGCAAAGTCTGTGAAATCTTACATTCATGCTGATCTGCTGCTAAAATCAGATGGTTGTGGTGATTCCCACCCATTTCCCCTGTAAGTTTTACTGCTACCAAGTTAACAACATGCAGTTGTGTGCCTTTTACAAATGTGAGGTGAATTAGAACCAGTCACCGCTGGAAAATTGAAGATCTTAGTGAGGATATGCCCATCTGGTTGCCTTTCCCCTCTGCAGCGGGGGAAGGACTGTTCTCAGCCAGGCTTGCAAAGGGCTCCTGAAGGGTAGACAGAAGGTCCAGGCTAGCTGTGCTATATATCACCATGTAAAGGCAAACCCAGAAAAACACCAGGAAAAGCAGTAAACCCAACAACAATACAAGAAGGCTCTCGGAAAAGCAGGACACTGGAAGGGGCTATCCATTAAAAGTAAAGTTGTTTGGTTTACTGGTCGCAGAAGCTGAAGAACTGTATCAAAGACCTTTTCAGACAAATCCCTGATGAAGAAAGCATTGACCTCTTGAAGAAGAAAATCTGATAAATGAATACTTTTCATGTGCATGGATCCAAGATATATTGCATAGTAGCAGAGTGCCTTCTCTCTCCCCCATATTTTTCATGGTTATCTGTTAAAGGAATAGATATATGTGCAGTGAAAATCAGTATTTGACAGGTTTCTGCTGTACAGTAGACAGCTTTGCATTGTGGAAGGATTAAAAGAAAGATTTTAAATGCTGTGGGTATTCATCTGACTTCATTTTAATTGATGAAGTCCAAAGAAGCTGTGCACCAGCTTTTTTATTCTTTCTTGATCTGAAAGAACTTGGTGTTGGGGAAATGGTGAAGTTGATCAGGTCAGTTTGGTGTGAGATGTCCTTGGTAAATCCATGGTGCCTATTATCCTGTTTTCCCGTTAAGTCTCTGACTTTAATTATGCTTTCCTTTGAAGTTTGTTTTAGAGCCTGGAATATTACTGAGATTACGCTAACAGTCCTGTTGATTGCAAAGCAGGTTTTCACCTTTTGTTTATAGATAGGCAATAGATTTCCCGTTCCCTTAACAGTCTCCTTAAATGTCCATGCTCCAGGGTCAGTGATTTTGTAAGGAAGTTGTATACTCTTCTGGCACGAGAAGTATCTCCTGTGCTGCTCTTAAAGATGTTACTTCCATCCTAAGTCAACTATAAGGCCTTGTCTCCATGTTCAGCTGCTCATCTTTCTCCTAATGATACATTTTCAGGTCACAGTTGTGTTATCTTTAACTTAAACCTCATATTTTCCATGCAACATCCTTGATTCTTCCATTTTTATCCTCTGTTTACTCCTATGTCAGAGAAATTTCTGCTGTTTGGTTTCCCCTGTGTGACAGATCTCAGCCTTGTGTATGTCAGTTCTGAACTTCACCCTGCCCAACAGGACACAGCTGGCTTTTTGCTGCTGCTTTTCAGCAGAACCAGCTCTGTTTTCCCTCTTTATTCCTTTGTAGCTAAATATTGTCATGGAAGAGGTTTGCCCTTCTCATTCAGGTCTCCCACACCTCTGGCTATTGAGAAAGTCAAAGTGAATTGAAGGGACTTCTTTCACAGAGCATCTGAGTAGCAATGAGAGGAAAGGATTATTAATGCCTTCTATTCAGGACCTGGCATGAGCATCTGCAATTGGTGCTATGCCCACTGTGGTGGGTTTTGACATTTTCTGAGAGTTATGGCATGGGAGAAAGGATCCTCAGTTCATAATCAACCCCTGCAGTAACCTGTTCCCTCACCTGTGGTTGTTTGGTTTTTAGAAAGAAAAAAAGGAAAAAAATCCACACAACTATAAAATCTTCAAAATCAAAAAAACCCCAGCCCAAAACACAACGCAACAAATTTTCTGCAACATCTAGTGCAAAGGATTCATGCCTATAATAGCAGCTTTTTCATGGTTTAAATGACATCACTCTGAAATCAACTGTTCTGTATTCATATTTAAACGTCAGGTATTGCATCTTAAAAGTAATTATTAATTATTAAAAAAATAGTTGTGACATAACTGTGTAACAATTTTGCATAAATTACTATGCTGTTACTCCTCACTTAATATGCTTTTAGAATCATTAACTATTTAACCAGCAATAACTTTCTTATGAAATCCAAATGAAATTTCATGAAGCACCATTTCAAAATTATTGTGGTACGTGCAGTGTTGCTATCACCAATCTACAAATTCAAGCCTACGTACTTTTCAGTAGTAAGCCATATAGAACTATGGACTTAAAATTAAACAAAAGCAAGTTGGTGCTTTTCAAAAAAATATTCCCTCCTTCTGTCAAATGAGTGATAAACAGATTTACAGACAGTGTCTATGAGGTTTCATTGACTTATATCAACTGGGTTATAAAGAAAAGTCATTTTCTCCTTGAAGAATCCCAGTACAATTGTTAAGACTCCACCAGTGCAATGGTTTCACTAGTTGGTGCCCTTACATGCAACCAGCGTACGAGGCAGACTCGGTGGCCGGACAGAGACCAGGAGCTGCAGTTCTCAGTGTAGGACTGGTTGGCGGTGAATGTTACTGGCAACAGACAGTGGTTCCCGGTGCTGAGTGTACAAGAAATGGTGGAAAGTGTCCAGACTCCTCCTTAACACTAAAATACAAAAGATGAGGCTGCTTAACTGCTGCAAAGACTTGTCAGTACCACACAAGTTGTTGTAAGATTTCCAGCTTCAGCAAAGTGCAGTCTAATCCTCTACAATTTCTTGCCTGAAAGTGGGATAATTTGAAGATCTCCATGAGATTTCAGAGCAAACATCTGGTTTGAAAACTTTTCCTTTTTTGTACTTTTTTTTCTTTAGTTAGGTCTTTCAGACTTCAGTTTGAAGATGACTCCTACTGCAGCCCTTCCCTGATGACAGATTATCTGCCTTTCATTCTTAAATCACAAATAATTTTTTATGTAACAGCAGGTAACTGATAAAAATAACATTAAAAAAGGACTCTGGGTATTTTTAGCTGATGGTTTGCCTTCACCTCTTATTTCTTCATAGCTCAAAGTTTGTGAGACGTGGATGTACTGAAAGATGCTGTAAACTATGTTTTAAAGCATAAGTGTTTTGGAAGAGATTTTTAAGCTATTATTATTAAACTCTTAAAACTAGCATAGTGTTAGAAGTCCACCCTCTCTCCATATTTTCCCTTTGCAAAATTTGAATTTGCCCATTTTTGAGGGTTTTCTGCTTGCAAGGCACGTGGATTAAGACCGCTCCACTTGTTTTAGGCCTGTGGATTGATGCTAGTGTCACGAATGTGCTTGGACTCAGCAGGAGTGTTCATTATTGCTAGAGGTGGGACTGTATGACGCAGGATGAAAAGAGTTTGCATAATACGAGTGGAAACAAAAATATGAAGTAATTGATTTTCATTTCTAGTCCTGAAGATATTCTTGTGATACTTTCCAGTCACATGGGCCCGAAGTAGCAGCAAAGTTGTAGCAGCAACTCCCAAGCCAGAAGACTTTAGCCTGTACCCTGTCCCCTCCTCTGTGAAGGAAGGAGCTATCCATGCCGGGTGAGAGCTGCCCTTCAGCAACAGGGTGGGAACCTTCTTCCTAGGCACTTCTTGGGTCATCTAATTTCGGCATTGCCCCTGCATAGCACAAAGAGGGGGAAAGACTGATCTGCTGAGCTGGGAATTGATGTTTCAGGCTGAGATTTGTACCCAGTGCGAGTTTTGCTTGGAACCTAATGGGTAACAAGTCAGCATAAATGATCGTTAACTAATGCGGCATTATACCAAATGGACCCATTATGCTTCATTCTATTGCATGGAGTGCAAAATAAATTCTGGATGATGGGACATATTCTTAGGCAAAGAGGGAATTTCAGGGGAGAAAGAAGCCTGTGTTAGCTGTCGTTGTTTGTTTAACAGTACATCATAAAAAATTATTTTCCCAGGCTAAGTTATGGCATCATACACCATAAAAATACACAAGTTATGGATCTAATTGTCAAAACCAACATTATGCTAAGTAGTTATAGCTTCTCTTAATACACTTCTAAGTCTTGCAGTGGATTTCCCAAAGGCAAACATAACAGTAAGAGGGAGAGAATCAGATGGCAGGTCAGGAAGGTTTTATTCCGCATGGGCTAAGTTTGTGAGTTTTGTCCCAATGTCTGGATTGACAAGATGTCTGATGGCAGACAAGGAAATCTGGGGGGGACATGTTTTTTCTCCTAAGAAAGCAGGTGATGATGTTGGTCTTGTGTAAAGAGCGTTTGCAGGAAAGGACAGGACCAAGTGCCGCTCAGTAGGAATGGCAAGCTGTGAGATGGCATGCTATTCCCGTGTCTCGTTGTGCACCGGCCAGTACAAGAAATGACCAGCAAACCCAGCAAAGAGTCCGAGCAGCAATAACCTGGGACTCCAGCACAGGGTCTGTTCACAATTCCCTTAGGAAATCCATAGATTGCAATATCAACCTTTTTCACCTCTAATAGCAACAGACTCATGAGAAAGTAGAATTGTTGATTCCAGTGCATTACTCCAGTGTCAGAGAGAGACAGAAAAATCCTGGAGCCGTGAGTCACAACTTTTAAAAATATGCCTAACCAAAAGCATTAGGGAAGCAGTGCGTCAAAGTCTCTTTTGGTTATTTGCACCTCGGCTTACTGAAAACAAGCCTTTGTGTACCTAAAAGTCACCAGCATTTCCATGTCCCACACAATGGCGCTGAGGTGGAAGGGCCTGTCATTTAACTTTTGTCTTTGCAGTCAGAGTTGGTTCCTGGCACTCATGTGGCTGACTATTAATATCCATACGCCTGGTATAAGCACAGACATACAACAAATAGGTTTGTATTGCTAGTAATCTCTTGGTAAATACTGGATGTCTTTCCAAAGGTTAATTCTATTGCCTAAGAAAAAGCATTGTGTTGTAGTGCGGAGGTTGCTAGGTAAAAATATTCATCTTGCTGATGCCTGTGATTCTGCTGGCCTCTCTGATGGGGATATGGTTACCCAAAGGTGTGAGGTGTTGTGCAAGGCGCTGCACGCAGTCCAGGAGGCAAAACCTCAGGAGCCGCACTTCTGGCCCAGAGGGAGGAAGGCTGAGTGTCGGAGGCAGCAGGAGTTGAAGTCATGGCTTGGGGATGCTTCCTTCACGTTTCCTTTAGAAATGATAGGTCAGATCCTCCAGTTCTCTAAGTTCTGCTGCTTCTCCCCAGGATCAGCCCTTTGTGCCACAATATGTGAGCCTCTTCTGAGAACGCAGCCCATCAAAAGGAGAAGAGACACAACGGGGGAATAAGCAGACACTGCGTTTTCTAAATGAGGTTCCCTGTGTTCGCTCTCTGCCTCTGGGCAGGGTATATTAATCTCTCATGTTCATCAGGTGGCACATTAGCTGAAAGAAGCCCTGACAGCACAGCCTGGCAGGAGCACGCTGTACCCGAGTGGGCAGAAAGCTGCTGTTTGGGGAAGACAATTTTTTTTTTTAAGCTGTTCTTTCAATTTCACATGCAAACTATACCTGCTAGGAAGGAAACGAAATGGCCTGTTGAGAGGAGTGGAAAATGAGGGGCTATTTTAAATCGCATTTGAAAATGTGATTGTTCTGATAATTTTTTCTTAACCCTTGAGTCATAGGCAAGTACAGATATGCTGGAGTTTCTTCTGAGCCAGAAAATAGACTAAGATTGGTAATAGTCAAATAATTCTTTGTGCCTTAAATTAGTCTTGTTTCAAATTTCATTCTGCACAAAGTGAGGATCTTGCATTACTTTACCAGGAAAGTGCACCCTAACTCAGACTAGTCCTGGATAGCCACAGATTGTCCCCTCTGGCCTGTTTCTGTCTGAGCAGGGCAGGAGGGCACCTGAGGTTGCTGCATGGAAGTGCTGCTCTGCGTTCATCGCCCACCCTTGGCTGCTGCGGGGGCACAGAGAGGAAAACACTTTGTGCCCCTCTTGTTCCCAGGAGATGCAGATGGGGAGGTAGGGCTGCTGCCTGCAGCCGGAGGCTGTGCTGCCTTTAGAAATACTCCAGGGACTGGGTCTGTGTATAATTTAGTCTTATGCAGGGAAAAGAGTGTTTGTGTTCCTTGATTCTGTGCATCACACTTCAGCTGGGCAGCCTGGACCACAGCTTTGATTTGCTCTTTGCTTTTTCTGGGCAGTGAAAGAGAATTGACCTTCTGGTTTAGCCACCTTAGTGGTCGGCCTAAAATAGTACAAAAGCCTCTGCTCATGCCTTCCTTCTGCCTGGGTGCAAAGGAGAGAGGTAGAGCAGGAACCACTACTTAAGGTAGCGCTCAGAGATTTCCAATTCAGGAGTCAAATCACAGGTTTGCTGATCTGCTACCACGTCATGGCAACGTCCAGCACAAAAAAACCTCCCCAATGGCCTACACATCTTCAGCAAACATTTAAAAGACTGAAGGGGCCAAGGGTTCTAGTCAGACCTGAGCTGAAGCTTGAAAGCTTCACAATTTCTACAGAGCCTTTCAAAGCTCAATGAGAATCTAAAATTCAAAAGATTCAGTCACCGGAGGCTGACTAGAACAATAAGCCCTAAAGGATATTCAGTAACAGGCATACCTCCAGGCACTGGATTTTTAATAATTTCTCATGATGTTTGACAGCTGCAGCAGCACACATCTTCCTGCACTGTTCATGGGTGGGAGGGGTCTTGCCTGGACAGCTTTTCAGACTGCCTAGGAGCGTATTGGAAAGCAGTGCTGGAGGAGATGCTCTAGCAAGGAGAGCACCATGCTGCAAGCACTCTGTTTCTGTAACAGGGGGAAAACAGGTTCAACTCACTGTTTCAAGCTTCTGTGTCACCAAGTAACTCAGGTCCCTTATTTATTATTTGTATTACAGTAGCACCTAGAGGCCCCAAGTTGCTAGGGTTTGTAGAGCACTTCGTAGGAGATGGCTACTGCTCCTATGCCATTATAAGATCACAAAAAAGATGGGAAAAGAAGGAAGAAAAGTGACCTGACTGAGGTGCTACAGAGGCCAGTAGCAGAACGGAAAGTGAAGTGTGCTCTCAGGGGACATTTGTGTTGTCAAGCACTGGGGTCACAACATTTCAAGAAGCTACAGTGCCTTCAGATCAGCTATAAGAAATCACTATATGCTCACTTCTAGCCCTTCTTCAGCAGTGGTGTAAGCTAAACCATTTTATTTCACATTGCAATGGTTTAAGTCTGTTGTGACCTGGCTGAGGGCTGGTGGCACCTTCAGATGTGCTCGCTTGACCATATGTGATCAGGTCTGTGATCCATCAGGATCACTCTCGAGTCTGAGCCCAATTCAGTGGCTGCACTTCAAAATTTACTTGTAATTGTAGTTTGGAGAGTGGCTTGTTCATTTCTGCCTTGACTACAGGATAGCCAACTCTTCAGTTTTAACTTGCTGGAACCCTGCCAGTTTCTTTGGTCAGAAAAAGACGCATTTATTGAACACAATGTAGAAGAACCACTTCAGATGTAACACCCCTCTGCGAAGTATGTACCTATGCGCTTCCTGGTAACACGGACCAAAACAGCTTGCTGCTTCTCCTGTCAGGTGCAAAACTGGCATTGACCCTCTTGGGAGGTGGAGTGGGACTTAAATGTATATTTTGATGCATTTGCTACAACTCTTCTGAAATTCTACTGGCATTTGTAGTAATAATAGGTCTCTTTCTGATGAAACATGTTTGATGTTTTAAAACTGCAATCTCTGCCTTTCAAAAGCAACACTAAAAAAATACGCAGTTTCTTTTTCTTACCTGAAGTTTCAGCACCTTTATTGGAAATATGAGCTGTAATTTCACCGATTTCCTTCTTTAAAATATGTTTTAAAGAGAAATCAGGCCTCAGCACATTCTGTAGTTTTTCAAAAGAGTGCAGAACTGGAAGTACTACAACTTGAATGTTATCTAAAAACCTGACAAGAATAGGAGTAATAGGTGCAAAGTCTCTCTGTTTAGCTTCAGCTACCACCGGTGCTGAATTTATCCTTGCAGCATCCTTATGCAATGCAGATAAAGACCCTCACTGTGACTTGGTAATTTGAGCGCATGTTCATGCCCGTGGTTGCACCAAGGTCCTGCACAGAGCTGGAGGCACCATGACATTTCTGGATGAGACCTGCAAAAGGTATTGGCTGGTCAAACGTTTTTTTCCCTATCTTTCCCCATCACTTTGTGTTGATCTTGTTCAGGACAAGTTCATTAAAGGCATCCTTACAGTGATTAGCTCTCTGTTCTCTACCTGTTTCACCCTTGTCTGCTTTCCTGATCCTGACTAATGCAAAGCCAGCAGTGACGAGGAGAAGCCCTAATAACTGTACCATCCCCTTGAGTGCGGTGTGATGCTCCTGCTGCTGTTAAAGACAGCCACTCTCCAAGCCCCTCGCCCCCTGTCACCTGACAGCCATTTTAGTGAAGTCCTGTGCTTTTTTACCCTCTTATAGGTGTTGTCAGTGTGGAGTTGCTCTGTGAGGATCCTTTTCTTCGTTGTTAGAAGTGACAGCAGGAGAAAAAGGATGTTTTATTCCAGGCTAATTCGTAGACCTTTCAAACGAAGGTGGATGCTGGGCATCCTGGAGCTATTGGCTGTGCTGTAGCTTTGCTCAGATAACTGAGCTGGAATCTCCTCGGAGATCAGAGACCTTTCTGCTAAGGTAGGGTTCTGGAACACTTGCATAGTTGTCCAAACCAGCCACAGTCAATGCAAGCACATTCGGAGGAAATGCAGAAACATTCAGGTTCAGTTTTACAAGGAGCAGCAGCTGACCCTCCTCTTTCATATTTTCTCTTAAAGCAAGAAGTTCTGCGTACTTTAACCATTTAACCATCTTGTTGCAACCCAGATTAGAGAGATTTGAAAGGATCAACCCCAACATTAGCCCATTTTTAATTAGCCTCGTTTCCATAGTGACTTTGGGGGGGATATTAGCATCAGCATGGCAAAGTGGAACTGTACAACTTCATTTGCATCTGGGGGAATGTAAAAAGTGAATCCTGCATTGAATCATGTTTGCAGGACTGACGTTCAAATCACAGTCATTGTATGCTCAGGAAAATGACTGTCATTCCTCACACAGTGTTTCACTTTAAGAGGAAGACAGGGGGGTTGTTGCAGAGAAAGAAAAAGGAAAGAGGAAAAAACAACCTTTCTGAGGCATTAAGATGAACATTAAAATGCAAAGGAGCTAAAGACATTCAGATACTTTATTTAAACTAGAAAAAAAGAACAGAGAAGTAACTGACCCTGAAGCAGTCAGTAGTGGATGTGGGCTCTGTCTCCTTTTTTTTCTTATATACTGAAAATCTGGGATATTCCCAAGGACTTTCTTATGAAGAACATGGAAATGTGCAGAAAGTGGCTTCCATCCTTTATTGACATTTCCTTTTTACTACGAGGAGTTGAAATGTGTGTGTTTTTGATCCTGAACGTTGTCATGGTTACAGGGCTACTTGGATGCTGCTTTTTGCACCCCGCGAACGCTGCTGTGCTCAGTGTGTGGTGGAGCGGCTGCCCACAGGTGCAGTTCGAGGCTGGGTATGATGGGGATCAGCCCGACCACCCAGCCCACCTTGGGCTGGCAACAGCGAAACCCGGAGCAGGGATTCCTAGGGATGGATTTTGTTCCCGGGAGGAGGGATGGAAATTATGTGATCACACTCCTACCACTCTTAAAAATTCCTACTAGCTAATGCTAGGGAAATATCTACTCACTCCCCAAGTATATCTAGCCTTTCATATTATTGCTTAAACTACTTTTTTACCTGGTGATTTGAAAAAAGGCCTTGTTCTTGTGGATTCTGGGACTGAGGGCTTTTTTTCAGCATAGACTTTATTTTAAGCCATAGTCCAGAACATTGTATAAAGCAAAGCTGTATGAAGGTGAAAATGCTGGTGCTGATTTCCACAATGTCGGGTCTGTTTGTGCATCTCGTAGGGAATCCCATGCCTGCCTGCAAGATCGAGAGGTAGATGTACCATAGAAGCTATTGACTTTTTGCTGAAAAATGATGAATGAAATATTTTCAGCTGAATACCCCCCCAGCCCTACGTCTTTTTTTCAGGTTTTTAGCCAGAGGGTTTTCAGATTTCCAAACCCATACAAAGGAAGCACTAGGAAGAAAATTATTTTCTATCAAACGCAGACAGGCAGAAAACACCAATTTTCTGTGAGGATCTTTCAATGAAAGGTTGCAATTTTCTGTCAAAGGCATCTTTATTCTTTTACCAACTACATAAAAATGTCATGTATTAGGTCTTGCAGTACTTTCCCCCACACACAGAGTGCAAATGGAGACTCATAGGATATTAAACTTTTTGCTCATTTTAAACCCACTTTGGGGTGGAATAAGGATCCATGTGAGCAAAAGACAGCATTGCAGGTTGGAAACAAGCAGCTTTGTGCTTTTTCACACTAAGCTGACGGATGGCCGTGTGCAGATGACTGTCTGAAATGCCTGCTCTCTTTTTGCTCTGTGTAGACTGTCAAGTTATTTGGATGCGGGTGTCTGTACCGAACCCAGGACACAGTATGGTCTGCAGACATGCTTTATGTTCAGGATAATCTGGGGGGGGGAGGGGGGAAGCACAGACAAACAGGAGGAAAAAATAAATGAATGAACAAAACAGTATTTTCTGGAAGTTGCTAAAGTTTGAAGCAGTGAAGTCAGTGAATACATGCTAATACACAAGTACCGTCTCTCAACTCACCACTTGAAGTAGGAAAACCGTGGGTGGAAGTAGATGAGAACAAGTGGGGTGCCCTGTTTTGATGGACAGGCTTAAGTATGACTGTAAGATCAACAGACAGCAGCAGTGCCATAGCTCAGCCTCCCACTCCTAACTCACCTTGCCTAAGGTTATAGGCTCTCTGAGTGCCTAGTAATTAACTGTTGCCCAGGTACAAATGGGCCCGATTCCCTCATCACCTACACTGCTTTGATGTTGAAGGAGACTGGAGTCTAAATTGGGGACAGCTATTTGTCACTTAGATGAAAAATCCAAATCTGATTATGGTTAAAATAGCAGAAGTCCTGAATTCCCATGAAAAATGCTTTGTGGGGCAATGAAAATGGTTTTGCCCTAACTGATAACCTTTTAGTGACTCCACTTGTAGCAGCAGGTGAAAGGATGAGCATTGTTTGCTGTGAGAGAGATCTTTGCACTCTGGCTCTTCCCATCGCAGCTGCAGCCCTAGCTGAGAAGAGTCAGAGGGAGGAAGGGCGCGAGTGGTTTTCTTCACCCCCATGTGCTAGGGGGCCTTTGTGGTGGCAGCAGGTTGGCATGCGGCCAAGGATGTCAGGGCTCCATTTCCATCACTGCCGCTACCATGGCTTTGTGGCACAGCTTGATCTTGGGCCAACCGCACCTCTCCTAGAGCTGTCTTCGTACACCTCCCTGGTGAAAGGTGTTTTGCTGAAAAGGGTTGTTATCGGCACCGGGCTCAGTCAAGAGGGCAAGGGGATGTGAGTGATAAATTGCCTTTACAGATAATTGAAAGCATGTCAGAAATAGAAGCGGTATTTAAATTGAGAGTTTTTGTGATTCTCCTCTACCTGGTGAGCCTGGGAGTTACGGGAGGCTGTCGCATGGTGGAGAATTAACAATTCTGATGAGAGATGCTGCCAATTTGAATTGCTTATTTGGACACCAGGGTAGGAGGGGTGTCCATTAGCCTGTCTCAGGGATTTCCTATGTCTGCTCCTGGGTTGTCATTAAAGGAACAAAGCAACTGAAGGAATGTGTTCAGAGTGCAAATACTGGTGTACACCACCCAGAAGACCTATTTTTTTTTTCTTGAGCTGATCTTATTATTGGGAAGTGCTAAGAGACTAGCTTATGCTGCTCTGTGCATGTGGCTGCTGGTGAGCCAGTAATGAGGACACCAGCAACTGTAAGCCACTTTCTTGGAAGGCTGTAGCTTGTGTGAAAACCAGAAATCACCTGCTTTGTGATCACAGGGTGCATGCTCTTCTCCTTGCTGCTTGCAAATAAGCTGTCACAGTGGGGAAAAAAGTTTAAAATAGAAGTTGGGCCCTGTACTGCAAAGTATCAGCCTTGGAGACCTCTTGGGACTCCCCCTTCTAACAGCCATCTTTTACAGTTACTGTAGAGGCCTTGTTGGAGGTAAGAAGTTGTACTCCAACTGCTCGAGTCATAGAGGCGTGTCCCCTTGCCTGCCTCCAGGCCAAGCCAAGCCAGGGGAGCTCCTGCCTGGGTTTCCCACCTCTCCCAGGGCAGAAGTCATTGTTTGCCTCCGCTTCCCTAACTGTGACACTCCTACCTTGTAGCCTGTGCAAGGATATCTGGGAAGCTACTGGGGGAACAACATGCATGTGCACCGCACCGTGGAAGCTCAAAGCTTCTCCAGAATGGGAGAATTCATTGATTCCCCCCTGTATTGTCTTGCTGTACATGTGCGAGTGACTGTGGAGAGTATTTTTGGACCACTGTTAATGATTAGTGCATGGGAGCGATTCCCACCGAATGGGTTCATCTGTGCAGCCCTCAAAGCCCTGTTGCCTGACATTTTAAAAATAACCTGGGGGATTATTATGTGTGATTCTCATTAATTAAAATTAACAAATACCAATGGATATCTAAATCCCCTATGTGTTTTTGAGAACTACAACAACATTCTCTACCAGAGAGAGGTCTGTTCAGTATCATTCTCTTGAGCTTAAATTTTCCCTTGGGTTTGCTTGCACATTTTTTACAAGAGACTGAAGATTCTTCTGCAACAACCCCCACTCTTTTATAGTGCTGAAACCACACAAAATAAACATGAAGTGAGCTGATTATATTCCAGGAGCTATGAGATACCACGTGCCAGATCCAAAGTGAACTGACCTTTCCACTCCCAGGTGGACAGATCTGACCTTTTGTGATGCTGATGAGAAGCGTGGAAGAAATCATGATTAGGGGAAAACCGTGCTTTATTAACATAGGCAGAGTACAAAGAACTCATCATCCAAGGATCTGTCTCTAGGTGGTGTGACACAAGAAAGAAAACAAAGATGTGCATCTATGTTACACTCATTATAACACTAATGGGAACAGGATGGCAGAGCTAAGAGGACAGAAGAGATGCGTGATGTGGAATTATGCTTTGCTGTAGAGGCTTTCTTGCAGTGACAGTTATAGCAACAGCAGACCAGGTTCCTACTGGCTCAAAGCCTCTTTATAATGCCATTTTACAGAAGTGGTGGTATTTGGCAGAGGAAGGTGGGAAGTCCTGGTAACTGCAGTAACACAGGGTTGAGTTTACTGGGTTTAGCGTTGCTACAAGGTACGAAGGGGCTGTTAATGAACAGGGATATTTTCTGAGGCATCTGTTTTTGTCACGGTAACTGCAAGGCACAGACACTCCCCTTTGCAGGTTTTTGGGGAGGAGGGGAGCAGGAAGGGTTTTTCTTGCACAGCAAACATAGCTTCAGAAAGTGAGGAGGCTGGTGGGAGGGAAGGAAGGGTGGGGGGAGAGCGAGCAAGCACATATTATATTCCAACTGTTTCCACGGTGACATTTCATAATCATAACTCTTGGGGGAAAATGCTTCATTGCAAAAGCTGGAGGAGGCAGGATGGCTTTGCAGATGCAGCTGGAGAGGGATAGCTCTCCCAGCACCTGTGGCTCACCATCCGGAGGACTCGGAAACAGGGGCCAGCTAAACTCATGAGGCTATAGAGCAGGGCCTGGGCAAGGAATTGAAATGCATAGCAATCATCATCTCCTTCCTTTTATTTCAAGGATGAACATTTATAAATAAATATGATATCATCACACTAGATAGGAAGTCTAAATAGCTTCTGTTTCTTGGCAGTAATGAGGAAAAGAGATGTATGTAGAAAAAAGCCCGTGTACATAGCAAGGCATAGTCAAATAGCTGAAAGCAGCCTGTAGTTAATGAATTAGGTCACCAGGTCTTTGCGTTCCACATTGTCTCTCTCTTTACTTGCTCAGCCCTCGAGCTGTAGCATGAAAGCAAACTCTGAGCAGATGGAAACTTGCTTTTTCATTGCTAGGGCTGGTTGCACAGTGTCCAGAAGAAACCAGTGCTTTGCTAGCAGTGAGTCTCACAAGTCAATTGGTGGCATATTATTCATTCTACAGAGCAGCACCATGTTCACCTGAATCACTTCCAAATGTCTGTGGTTCCCTGTGTTGTTTTAGGCAGTGTACCACTTGCCATCATGCTGCTACAGATGGCAATAGCTCTTGGGGGCTTTCCTACAAGACGTGGGCAGGGGAGGCAAGGGCTGTGACAAGCACACAAGGCTTTCGTGCTTGGGGACTTTCCTTCAGTTCCTGCAGCACAGCAAGCTGCACGGTGGATTTCAGTCCCAGCCTTTCTGCAGGTCCTGGGAGTTTAGGCAAATTGCTTCCTCTGCCAATGTCACAGATGGGATATACGCTCTTTTTTTTCTATTACTGACCACTGGTAGCTGGGTGATGGAAGCTTTCTGTAGGGAATGTGGAATGATGCTGTAGGTTAAATGGTGCTGTTTCTGCAGAGCTTAATAGGAGCATTAGATTCCTTCAGTAGCACGACTCAGTGCAGCTGCCCGGCAGTCCTAGACCGTATCTAAAGCAAGTACACTTAGATGTATATGATTTCTTAACAAATTACTGCATCTTTATATTCCCGAAAAAAATTTTCACTCTTTTTTTGGTGACTGAAGCTGCACAGCTCTGTGCTTTGTCTGTAGGACTGCATGGAGCTCGCTAATGATCTGCTCTGATCTGATTCCCACTCGTTCTAATTGCCGGCGTTGTTACACTGGATTGCAAACTGTGGCGTGCCGGGTGACGCGGTGTTTGTGTGCTGTTCTTTCTGTCTGGGGCCGTTGTTGGGAGTACAAAGGAAGTCTGGCTTTTTGTTTGTAATACAACACTGATCTGTGCTTGTGATGTACAGAAAGTCTTGGGTAAAAATCTTGATGAGCTAAATATGGGACACTTCCAGAAACACACAGTGTAACAGGGCCTGTATCATCTTTCTTTTCTTTCCCTTCCAGCCTGGAAAACAGGATGATCCTTTAAAGATGACATTTGTTTCAGATTATATCCTTAGCTCTCTGTCATTTCTGTGGTGTCTAAAGGATGGAGAGGAGAAATTATAGATAACTTACAGATCCTCATGCACCCACTAAGCTTTACAGTTCTTTGCCGAAATAGAGCAGCCTAACAGTGACAGCTCAGCTGAAGACCTTGCTACTGAGTGTCCAAAAAACACAGTTCCCTTGCCCCAGCCTGTTGCATGGGGGAGAGCAGCAGCTGCTGCCGAATGTGACCCCTTCCCCTTCTACTGCTATGGAAGAGGGTCAAAGGCACAGTGCTAATGCTTTTCTGCGTCCCATCATGAAGCCTTTATGCTTCTTCTCTGTGCTTTCTCCAAGAATGGGTGGGTTTCAGATTTCCTATTTATTCAGAAACTCTGCAAATCTCAGTTTATTCCTCTTCTAAACTGCAACCAAAAGCATTTTGCTTTCACATCCATCAAGAAAGNAAAGAAAACAATGTTTCCTATAAAATACATAATGGTACTTCATATCACAATGACTTTTTCTTCTGACGGTATTTTGAGTGAGTTCAGGTTATTTGTGCAGGGTCCACATGTGGAAATGAGGAAAATACCTCCCTGTAGACTTTTCACAGGTGTCTATTTCCAGTCAGTTATCAGCCCTTGTGAAATCTTATCCATTTAATACATCCAGACTGCTAATGTGCAATACACAACGCTATGAACNAGACCGAGACAGTCAGACAGGGTGGGATTTTGCGTGATTGTGTGATTCGATCCAACATAGCAATTCCTATTTCTTTCTGAGATAAAGCATGGGTAGCAATTAAGGAATACGAGGAGAAGTGACATGAATATCTGTATTGATTGCAGAAACTAGTGACAGAAAGACACTGATAATTCTGGTGATTTTTTTAGGTTTTCTCTTTTGTGCAGAGACTTCCCCTTTCCCAGCTGGTAGCAGGCAGCCTGCTACAGTAGGATGTGATGCAAGAACTGGAAATTGATACTTCTTTTCTTGACTCAGTTACTCCGGTTCAAAGCTTTGATTCCTTTGACTATTAGAAAGGCCAAGATCAGCCACCCTAAAGCACAGCCCACATGTTTGTTTATCTCGCGTGTTAGCAAAGCAGCCTGGGAACCACTGAGCCAGATGGTAATGATGGGATCTTTGCAAGGCTGTTTGAATTGCGGCAATTGCCGCTGCTGCTTTTTGGTTTTTTTCTTCCTAAATCAGCATCCTTTTATCTTCCTCATTTCACGTTTGTTTTCTGCAAGTCTTGGGTTTGATGCCAGGGATTAAAAATGAGGGTTGATTCATATATCAATATTAAACTGCATAATCACCTCAATCATTATTTGACTTCATCTGGAGCATTCACAATGTTTTGGGAACTTTGAGTGAAAGAAAACTTTGTCACGTAGATGAACATTTGACTGAACTATTGACAACCAGAATTACTGATTTAGGTTGCATCCTCTGTGTCTGCCTTTTCACAGTAAATAATCCTCTTACCATCTATTTTCAACAATTTTTTTAATACTTATAATGTATTTGTTTCTCCATTCAAAGAGAAAATAACACAACAGCACAATCTGTGGCATAATCTGAGGTATTATATTCTCAAACAACAGTAGACCTACTGTAACTTTAATGTGTTAGCAGTAATTTCTGCTTCCTCTGGCGAGGCTTAGAGAAACATAAGGTGCTTTAATAACAAACAGGGATCCACCCACAACTCTGATTTATGTTTATGACTCAGCAAAGAACGTAAACTGAGACTAGGGCACAGTGTTTCTATAAGTAGTTATAAATCAACCATTCACTAGGAAAAAAAATGAGTACTAACAGCCTTTCCTGTATGAGGAAGAGAGAGTTTTTGGGGTTCCAGATGGCAAAGTCGTCTTTCAGTAGAGTCAGTAAAGGGGTCAGTCAGGATGCATCAGAGAGATTTGTAGTGTTTCCATCAGTGCTCATGTAGACGTTGGCCCAGTGCAGGGCGCTCTGCATCATTGCCTGTCTGAACTGTCCCTAGTTGAGCATGTCAAGCACATTGGATGGAATTAAACCCGTCATCAACAGGCCAGCTGGACAGTGGGACAAACAACTGTGGAAAATAAAGTTGTGGATCTGAACTGGTAGTATTTGATGCTTGTATTCAGCTTGGACTGAAGGCACAGGTTACGTCCTTACCTGACTCCAGGAAAGCCGCTGGCCCACCTGTGCTGAAGGCTCCCTATCCAGCCATGCTGCATGGCAGGAAAGCCCAGCTCGTGGGAGCCCACGGTCCGCGCCAGACCGATCGTACCTCACGGGCACTCCGAGCCAAAGCGTGGCATCCATTTGCCAGCTGCTGCTCATGAATTTCCAGCTGAAGGGTGCGCAGTGTTTTCAGTGCCACTCTGATTGACGGGTTTATCTTCCAGTCCATTTACTTACTTAATTATCCTACAGTGAGCAAGAAGTCATTTCTTATAAATATGGTAATAAGCCGATCAGGATGACAACTGAAGCACATTCTTGAACAGTTTGTGGAAAAAGTGGACGTTCCTCAGTTTCAGTTCATATTAGGCTTTCCCCATCAACAGCTGGCAAATGAGGAAACAATATCTGGTGACCTTAACACGTCAGCCCCCCAGATTTTGGGCATCAGTGAGGACCTTCTTGGAGCTGTCCTCATCTGGGGTGTTGTCCCCATCCCCCATTTTGCATTTTAGAGAACCATAGGAAAGCATGAAATTCATGTTTCCTTTAACTTCTCTGAGTTGCTTCTGGGATGTCAAAGCTTTTCATGTGACAGCTCTAGCTGCCGTGTCAAGGACAGAGGGGCCATAGACACCTCAGGCCTTACTCATTGATGGAGGGAGCATTTTTCCGCCTGATACCAAACTTTGCTGAGGCTATTTTTGTAAAGGAAACTCTACTGAAAATGATTTGGTGACTATAGTTTGTTGATGCTGTTTTTCGGTGGTGTAAATAACACCTTCCAGGTTTAAAAGATTGAAGCAAGTGTCTGATGAAACATAAACTATGTAGGCACACAGGGGAATGACCATAACGAGCCTGAAGTCCCCCTGTTTCTACTTCAGCAGGAATTTTCTGAGTAAGGATGAGTGAAGGGCTTGGCTGCAGGTCCAAAACCCCCGTGCAGGAGAAAACCTGCTTCAGAAAACCCGACGGGAGTGCGACGGGCTGCAGAGCCGCTCCTGCCCCTCCGCAACAGCTCCATGTGCCAGCAAACACCCTTGAGCTGTGCCGCCCGCTCCTGCCTGGCTGATCTTGCGAGTGTGTGTGTGTGTGTGTGTGTGTGTGCACATACAGCACACGTACGCTTTCCTAACCGTGTCTATCAGTGTCATTTTCGTGTGGGTGGCACTAGTGACTGTGCATATGTTTGCTGGGTGTAGGTGTGCTGAGGGCTATCTGCACACACGCTTCCCGGTGTGGCGGCGCTGTGAATGGAGGGAGCTGTCTCACCCCTTTCCCTTTTTTGACCAAAAAATTCCAAATTATCCTCACTTTGAATTTCTGGAATCTGTTCTCAGCACCTGTCTCTACGATCATTCCTTGAGATGTGCATTATCCAAAATACCAAAAGTGAGGTGAACAAGGCAGGGAGAGAAATGCACGTGAATCCATTAGCATTCATTTATGCCAACACTCTGTGAAACTCATACAAGAGTCTGTGTTGTTTGGAGTTTATTTAAATTAATCATTATAATTACATTTTGCTTTTTATCAAAAGCATCCTATAGACATTGTCCAGCTAGAAAATAAAAGGAGTTTCAGAAATAGTAGTATTTCAATAGCCTCTTTAAAGACATTCAGGAGCATCATGTAAAACACAGTGGGCACTGGGGGAACGAATTCTGCTGGGAGGTCAGACGGATGCCAAGTTCTGTTGATTTCCTCATTTTTCAAGGCTCGAGGCTTCTGCATGTGAATGAGTCCTTTGTTTTTCCAAGGCTTCTGGTACAGAAATATATCTGCTGCAACAACCGCTTATTTCCTATCCTGGAAACAAAAGCTCTGATAGTGAAGGCAGCCCATTCTCCTCGTGTGGACAACTCCATGTCAGGGAAATCAGAGCAACGAGTAAGGTGGCAGATAGTCTCCTCGGAGACCAAGTTCTCTGGTGTGCAAAACCCTGGAGCAGAAATAGGTGAGAACTGAGGTTCTCACCCAGTACAGCAAGGTCAGCTGCAGGCAGAGCACAGAGGGAACAGTAGCTCTGATGTACTCGTTTGCTCGTGCTCATTCTGGCAAAGATCTTATGTGAACCAGCTATGCTCTTTTACAATTCCTTTATAGCATTTCTTGCCTTGTATTGGACCGCCTGGGTTTTTTTAGACCCGTATTTACCTAATTCATTACACTCAATTGCATGGATTAAACCCAGAAGACCTTGTTAGATGCTTTCTGTTTCCTACCACTAGATGCCCGCCTGTCCCACCCATGTCTTACAGGCACTTTGAGACAAAATATGGGTCTTCAAAACTCCACTCCCTCATATTTTTAGTTGCCTCTCAATAAGATGGCACTGTGCTATATACGTATATGTTATATTGAATGATTTTCTTTGTTTTCTGAAATCTGAAAGGAGGAATAAGCTCCTCCAGTTGTTTTTAGGAATCTAGATAATTCACTTGTGCGCTTCTGCAAGAACTGTGTCTGATATGTGGTGCTGGCTGGTGGATTGATCTGTCTTTCTGTTGGGACCATTCTTGCGACATCAAAGAGTATCATCGGTTTCCCAAAACTTAGTTTGGTGTTTAGCCAAATTTCAGAAGCTGTGTTGCTTTGGTGTTGATTTAAAGAACCTGCGGAGCAGCTAGAGTTAATTCCTAACACTCCTGTGCTAACAAACTCTGAATAAAATGCTGTTATCTATAGGGAAAAAGGAAATGAATACCTTCTTAAAATAATGATCTTATTACTACTTACCTTGTTATGCTGTGGTGAGGTTCTCCTTGTTAAGCCACCTGCACTTTGAGAGGTTTATAGACAAAAGCAGCATTATTAATTAATGTGACTGCAAGTTTTCTGTGAGCTATTACAATATTTTATTGTTACGGCTACTATTATTATCATCAAATAGGCTGCCTGGGAGTTTTGAAAACGTGCTAGCATCTTTCTGTTGCACTGGTTATCCTTCAGCACCTTTCTTCAGCTTATAAATGCAGCTGTTTCTATTAAATTCTGGATGGAGAGCAAGAGCATATAAAACCTATCAGCAGGTTATTTCAGCCTCAAATCACTATTGCTTAAATTATACAAGGAGAGAGATGGAAGTCTGATGAAGGTGCTACCTATCAACAACAGATGTAAATCTGTTTTGCTTGAATGTGACTGTGGGATGCCAGTCACCCAGGCAGTGAGACAGCGTAGGAGCATCCTTTGGCCACCTGTAACTGATTCCTGAGTGCCTGAACAATTGCACTGATGAACCTGCAGTTTCTGGCACTGAAAATCATTGCCCTGGTCAAGGGTGTCTTGGGGAAAACAGGAATCCATCCTAGAAGGGTGTTTTATTGCTTGCCAGAAGGAAGATGCAAGTTTTCTGAGCTCTCTTTTTGCAGTGTAACTCTACATACTGTACTTGCAAAAGGCCAGAAAGTTGCAGGCATCAGCGCAATTCCTCTCTGCAAGTTACTAGAGTACAGTGCTGAGACCCTATACCTACTCTGGCGTTTATGTGGGTGTTTAAGCATTTTCCTATCCTAGACGGCACAGTGAAATCCATAAAACTGTCTAGGAAGCAGCTAGAGATCCCGAACTCTTACTTGCAAAGAAATGAAGGCCTGTGCAAGGATCATGGTCCGTTCTCCTTTACCCAGAGCCTGTGCCCTTAGCCATGTGAGAGATGGTTTTCCTGTCATTGTTGCGTTTGGCTGTGGAGACAGACCATGACTGCGCATGATGCTGCTCTGCCCGAGAACTCTGTCGCGGCTGGCAGGAAGGGCTGTGTGGGGAAACAAACCTGTAGCAAACCTTTTTCAGAGGAAGCAGAGGACCTGCCAATAAAAAGATGCTACTACCTCTGTTTTCAAGACTATTCTCTTCATAAAAGGCTTGAGGATATAAAAAGTAGTGTTGTCCCTGCACCCTAAAGCTATGTCACATCTGGGTCCTGTAGCTAACAGGGAACGTCTCCGTGTGACTGCAGATTTTGTAGGCTTTGACCACATCCCATTTTGGCTGTCCCACTCTGCAGAGTTCTCATCTGTCCAACTGTTCCTTATGCAGGAGCAATTCCCAACCTTTGAACACTGGTCACAGCTCTTTGATGCTCTTCCAATAAAACCACGTGCTTTAGGAGATGGGGAGTGGGGACCAGGGCAAGGCGCCCTACACCAAACCAGGACAAGGGCCATCTGAGCCCCATTTCTAACTCTGCCTCAAACATACTTTTTTCTTTCTGTTTCCTCTCTGTTATTTACCCCTTGTGTGTATTCAGGCTGCAAACGGTAAGCGCAGAATCTCTGTGCTTGGACGTGGGTATTCAGGCACAAGAGGCCCAAAGTTTTGTTTGGGGCTTTATGTGTTTCAGAGGTGAGTGGGTGAATTTTCTCTCCTTTCTGAGATGGCTATGGCTGTGTATTCACAACAGTTCTTTCTTATGTACTTCTAAATCCCATGTTGTGCCTAGGAGTTGTTTTTTTACCATTGTTACTTTTATTAATCACACCCTCCCCCACCTTGTTTTTGAGCAAAGCTGCTTATGGTCAGATAAGCTCCAACCTCACTAGAACTGCCACAGAACAGTTCCTATAATGATCCAGGCTAAAATAGCCCCCTAATTCAGAAGCCTGTGCTATCTGATGATGCTGGTGTGCACAGATTCCTCCACATCAAGCACAGGGGTGAAATGCCTCGTAGGTTAACAGTAGGCAGGAAAAATCAACGAGAAAGGTGACAGTGACGGGTTCCTTTTTTCATCCTTCAGGATCTCTTGTCTGTTGCTCTGAAATCCTTCCTTCCAAGGCACCTTTGCAGGGTACGACCCTCTTTGTTATCCTAATGAGCCAGGCTGTAGAGCCTGCTCTGTTCAACTCCTGGACCCAGGGGTGAGAGCCCAGGTTGGGAAGCAACAGATCAGAGGCAGAGGAGTTTTAGCCCTTTCTCTAGAGGAGTTTGCCACCTACTGATTTGCACGTTCCTTCCAGCTCCTGCCAAGAGAAGTTGAGGGGGAAAGCCGGGAATTTAGGGGTGGGTGGGAATTACCCTTAGAGACACCAGCCAGGACCCCCGGGGGGGAACAGCCAGGGCGAGGTGGGGAGGGATGCGGTACCCAGCTGTTGAGCTCCAACTGGGAGAATGGGAATGAGCTGGGTGGAAGCGCCTGGCGTGTGTGCGTGTGTTGTGTGTGGCGGGGGAGGGATGTGGATGAGGAGCGGGCTCTCTTTCTTTCTCCTGGGGCTCAGTTAATCCCGCTGCCAGGCGGTGTTGAGCAGCAGTCTCAGCGTTGGATTCCGAGCGAGGGAGACGCGCAGCCCTGAAGGCGCAGCGGAGGGGAGGCGAGAGGAGCAGCTAAAGAGAGCAGAGCGGGGGAAAAATCAAATCTATGCTTGGAACTGGGCTTCTTTTTCGCCAATGCAAAAGGGAATATGCAGCACATTTTTGCCTTCTTCTGCACCAGTTTCCTAGGGGCGGTGTTAGGGGCCAATTTCCCCAACAATATCCAGATAGGTGAGTGCGGAGATGGGGGCCGTTTGGGAGCAACGTTCCCCGGCAAGTGGGTAGGGGTGAGAGGGGGGGCGGTGGGGGAAAACTGACCCGTTCCTTTGCTTGGAAAGGTAAAATGTGCGTGTATGTGTGTGTGAGGGCGAGGGGGTGAACCGCGAGGGCTGGATTTGTGCGTTGGTACCAGCTCTGGGAGAGCAGAGATGTATCAATTTGTCTTTGGGGGAGGGGAAGATTGGGAGTAAATGCCTGCACACACACCAACACAGAGGGAGAAAAGTGTCTCTGAAATGGAGGAAGCACGAAAAAAATATCTGTTTCTTGCTCTGAGAAATGCCTGGGCTGCCATTGTGCGTTGCTGCATTTGCAAAATCAGAGGTTGCATTATACATTTTGTGAGGATGCTCTCATCTGTAGGTAACTGGGACGAGAGGTAACAAACAGGCGCTCTCTGTTGTTGTTGCTAAAGAATAAGGGCAGAGCTATTGGAGGAAGATTTTGCATTGAAGTCTCTTTTCATTTCATGCTGCTTGCTTCCCCTGTGCACCAGCAGTGCCTGTTTGATTCCTTTCTCCCTTTCTGTAACTTCGCAGTGCTCCTCTGCCTCCCTCCCCGGGTTTTTATTACTCTCCCAATGATATTTATTGATGATGATTTGTAACCAGGTCCCAAATTCTCTTCTCTTGCATGCCTGTTTTCTTTCTCACCTCCCTTTACAATGCTAATCAATTGCTAATCCACCAAGTTCAGGCAACTCCTGCCTGAGTCCAGCTGCACAATTGGTGCTTTTATTGCTGTTGATGCTGCATCCCTCTCTCCCTGCCTTCTTGCTTCCCCTTTACCCCAATTTTGCGCAACATCTCAGGTTTTTTTTTTCCCCTTCCGACAAACATGTATAACAGCTTAACTCAGCTACTAGCATCTCATTCCTCTGACACCCATGATTAGGCCAGGGGGAGCAGTGGGTTTGGGGAAGGGGGGAGGGAGGGAAGGGAAGGGATATTCATGCACAAATAGCCCCTTCCACAGAATGAGGAGATGCCGACTGTACTAAATATGTGTGAAGTGCCATTGATAGCAGGTCTCTGCACATTTGTTTGTTCTCCAAGCCATCTGCCCTGGAGGGTGAGCATTGGTACTTTCTGCTGCTTTATTTTAATTCCAGCTTGTTGCCAAGTGCTTTGTTTCCCTACCTGTAAAATAACAGTGCTCCCTTTAAATGCCCTTAGATTACAAGAGAGTCTGAATTTAATAGCATCTTTCTGGAGGCTGTGCAGGGATCTCCCACAAGCCAAATTTCCTGCTGGGGGAACAGCAGGAAACTTTTGCTAGGGCCAGGTTATCGCAGCACTCTGTTCCATGTCCACGGGGGAAGAAAGGCTCTGAGCCTGGGTCCAGTGTGGTCCCGGTTCCTATCGTATTTATGTTGTCCTATGGTTCTGGGCTTGTCTGTACTTCTGCTCAGAATGATCCCTTTGAGGGTGAAGCTTTTGATTTCCTGCCCTCTTTCAGTTTGGCCACTGTCGACTGTTCAATGTAGGATTTTTCCATGCTGCAAACTTCCAGTAGCAGCAGGTGTTTGCCCACGGGTCCCACATTGCTCCGGCTCTCGCAGCCCTGTCCCCATGCACCCAGTGCTGTGCCTGTTAGGCCAGACTCAGCCAGTCTGCCCCACAGCCTGGAGTCCTGTAGAGAGGGGGACCTCTGCACCCCTTCTGGAGCAAACCCCTCCTCTTAGTCAGCAGGGATTAAACTGAGCCTAATGACCAGCGAGGGGAGGAGGAAGAAGGACTCTTATTTCTCCTTTTTAAAGGTAACATTGGCAGCACTTCCATTTCTCTTCCTTAAAGTTACGGGGGATGAGGAGGCTGAGCCAAACCCCGCGGCTCATCCCGGCCCCACAGGCTGCCGGGCCTGGGGATGCATCAGGGCTGCTGTATGTGATCCAGGCACATATACATTACATAATGCACAGGCTGGAAGGGGTTTCTGCTCCCAGCCTGTCCGCAGCGGGCACTGACCCCACGGTCTCGCATGCTGTTTCAGAGTGTAAAGACACTCCCTGGGCTGGGGAGCTGTAGCCTCCACTTGAGGAATATTTTGGACTGAAGAGGTTGCTGGTACAGGTGTGCTTAAGACCTTTCTTCTTCTTGTTCTGTTTTTCTTTCCAGGGGGGTTATTTCCTAATCAACAGTCCCAAGAACATGCGGCTTTTAGGTTTGCGTTGTCTCAGCTCACGGAACCCCCTAAGCTCCTTCCCCAGATCGACATTGTGAACATTAGCGACAGCTTTGAGATGACATACACCTGTAAGTAGCAGCGTATGCTGTGCTCTCTCTTACTTTGTTGTGGGTTTTTTTTTTTATCCCGACTGGGGTTTTTTTGTGTCTGAAGTATGAGACATCTTGCTCCAAATGTGCGACTCCTTCAGGGTCCATGTGAGACAACCCCGAACACACAGGCAAAGGATTTCTTTTTTTATTTTCATTTGTGCTGAGACGTAGGGGTGAGGTAGCACTGCAGTTATTCAGCGTGTCTTGCATTTTCTCTTTCATTGCTTCCGAAGTGGTATAAAACCCCCAACAATTAATTTCCTCTTGTTCCTCTAACCTCTGCCCAACTCTTCATGTTGAGACTTCATTCCCATATTTTCTATAGCCGTGATATACAACAAAGACACCCCTTTCCACCCACGGGGTGCACAGAAGTGTCTGTTTAGTGTGAACGACTTCTTCTCCAGCCCCAGTTTAGCCATCTGTCCTTGTAATTTAAGGAAGACCTAGCAGAAAACAGCAGCTTGGTGCAAGTAGAGTCTAGATCCACATGAAGGGCTAAGCCTAATAATGACAGAGAGGTAAGAGAGTTCCAGTTTCAAGTACCAGCAAAATCATTAGCTCTAAAAATAAGTATTGAAAACTGAATTCGCACTATAGAGTCAATCCTAGGGTGTATCTGTACCCTGCTAAAGCACAGAACGTTAGTTGTGCTGGTTTTGTTGTAAGATATAGTTGGGAAAAGAAAAAACCTGGCTTGCCAGGTAATGCCAAGATTAGCAGAAACAAAGAAGAGCAGGAGGGAACTAGAGGAAAACAAAAACCATAACACAGCCCTGCAGTTGCAACAGGGGCTGTTGCAGCAGTTGCTTCCCTTGGAGTGAGCAGCGCAGTGCTGTGCACGAGGGGCTCGTGCTGCCGGGATGTGATGCACGAAGAATTTCTCGGTTCAACCTGGTGTCAGACACTGATTTCACTCTCTGAGCCTCTGTGTGTGTATGAGGACTGTCAGGAGGGACTAGAGGAACCCTTCCCTTTGTAGAGCCCGTTGGATTGCTGCTGGCTCACATCTGTAGTATCCGTTTGATTCACTGAAACACCCTCTCTGCAGTTTAGTCATGTGGAGAGTGGGGTAGAGGTGGACACAAACTGTTCTCTCTGCTAAGAAATACACTTAAGGGAAAAATGCTTTCCTGCAAAAAGAACACAGGAATGTACAGGAGGAGAATTAATAAGGCTCTCTGAAGAAAAAATAAAAAATGTGATTTTTTTCTGTTGGAAGGTTTGCAAATACAAGATTGCAGGAATTTCCTAGCTAGTATGACATAGGAGAAAGAAGGAAAAATTTGGCCACACTTTCGCTGGAGTGTCTAATGACACATCTAAAGATTTTCTATTTTCTTTAATATCCCCCTATTTGCCAGCTATAAGGTTTCCATCAAGAAAGAGCAACCATTTCAGCACAATCCAATGGCACTTCCTCGGCAGGAAAACTAGACAAATAGGAGAAAAAAAGACAGACCTCTTATCTATCAAGGGAAAGCGTCACCCACCTGGGGTAGAGTTGCTGACTGTGGCTGGGGATGAGCTATTTCAGTCCTGATAGCAGGAAGAAAGCAGAAACTGAAAGAATATCACTGGAATAAATTCTCCATCGGCACATAGCTTTCCCTCCCTCTACGCCTGCCACTAATGGTTTTGTTTACAGCATTAACGTTGATAGCAAGACCACGATACTAGTTCTGCTTCAGAAATCTGTCATTAGTAGCATGGGGGCGGGGGTGGTCTCGCAAAAGCTGAATGGAAGCAAGACAGCCTCCCAAAGGATGTTATATTTGAGCTCTATGTAGGGCACATTGTCCTAGATCAGACCAGCAGAGCACTCTGCACAGTCCAACTTCGCTTGTCCTCATTTTTCTTTTCTTATAATTAAAAACTTCCTAAGTTTTTCCAGACTATGGAAGGAAGCATTTGTTTTGTAAGCACAAATAGAGGTGTTATTCCATGTACCCTAGGGGGGGAAAAAACCCCAACCTAAACAATCCAGGCTGTTAGGAGACCTGGTTTTAGTACTCTAAGGCTGAAGTGAAACTTTTGCCAGGAATTATCTCCTTCCTCATCTTCCAGCAAATTCCCTTCCCAGTTGCCAAGACTAGATATCAGCAGAAAGATCTGTTTATTTGCAGAGAATAAAAACCCTGCCCACGCAGTGGTCCTTATCTTCTGAGAAAAGACTGGCCATGCTACCAGTTAAAAGTACCAGTTTTTGTTCCCATGGAGATAGAGAACACAGCGTTTCCTTGTCCTTGGTATTACCTGTTTATCTGATGGTTAAACCGAGGGTGTTTGGAGCCTGTAAACCTGGTTGTGCCCCTATCAGGATCTCCAGCAGGACATATGAGGAAGACTAGTAGGTCTCAGCCCCATGGCAAGTCCTGCCTTGTGCTAGGATCCAGCCACATATGCTAAAGGTAGTCCTTATGGCAAGTGCCTGAAGCAGCCTCATTCAAAATACAGAATATATATTAAGAATCAGTGGTGATGGCAGAAGCAAAAAACCTTGTTGGGCAGCTTGCGGGGCAATGCTGAAGTGGCGGGATGAACTGCAGCAAAATGACAGCACCCTGTCTGAGGAGATCGTATGCCAAATGTATCTCAGCATCAGCTGTGACACTGTCTACTTCTGCCTGACATATATCTGCTTACCAGTCAGGATGAGCAAGCTTTGGTGTGACAGTGGGTGAATTCACAGTAGGCGATGCACCCATTTGTGCACAGGTGACAGTGATAGGCAGCTGTTAATGATGTGCTAGTGATGATCATAAATTGGTAACAATAATACCCATGAAAGTGATAAATCTGTAAAATATCAGGAGGCTGATGTTGTTGCTGGGCTGTCGCTGTGACAGCCCAGCAATAACTTTCGTATTTCTGATGCTTCTAGCTGTGGACTTTTTATCCTTACGCAGTGATTGTGAATACCTCTGTGTGGGGCAGCGTTGATCTATGGGTCACGTGGTCCCTGCACGTAACACATCAGTAGATTATGATTTTAAGCAAACCATAATCATTAAGAAAGCAAAAATAGGTAGTAGATGCAACATGCGGTAACCTCATGTTTCAGGTGTGTGGTTGATGCTAACGTTGTTGCATCACCGAAACATGAGCACATTTCAATAACTGAAATATCTTCCTGAATTCATTCCATCCCACAGAATAGATGGTAATGAACAGGCTCTGTGTTTGCAGCTGGGTGCGTGGTGTGGCTTACTGGTATGAAAATACACGCCTGCTCCTTTGAGGGTTCATAACTAAAGGTTAGGAGACTTTATGTTCTTGTGCCGGTTCTTCGAAGGCCAAGACAATTGCTTGGGGGAAGGTGAATTTAGAGTCCTTGCTTCAGCAGAAGTATATAGCAGTGCCAGGTGACTATAAAGGGTAAAGTGATGCTGTGGCATAGCTGAAAGACTTGCCTAGTGATGTAGCAGTCAAAACCCTCCTGATCAGCTTTAAAGATGTGTTTACAGGTTCTGTCTTCAGCCGTGTTTGGAAAAGAGCTTTACGGCCTCAGCACAGTCACTAGCAAACTCTGCCTTGCTGGCTTTTGCCGTGACTGACTGTGCTCAGGGCAGACTTAGCCCGGCAGGGCTGATGCTGCAGGTCAGAGCTGAGAGGTGTGAGAAGAGGGGTGCTCAGTGCCAGAGGCGAGGGTACAGGAGGGCTGAAGCTTAGGCACGAGCTGCAAATCCCTGTTCTTGGGAGGTCCACAGTGGACACGAGCACCATGTCCTCTTGGCAGCAAAGGGATGAGAGATTGCTTACTGGACACAACCAGCGCAGGGAATAGTTTTCTCTTATTCTTTGTCTCGGCCTCCGTTTGTGCACACGTTAAGGTGCATCTCCATCCTGTGCATAGCCGAGCTCCTCGGGGGATATGAGTTGATTCAGCCTCAGCTCCTTTGCTTTATTTAATTTGTGGTGCAGAGACTCCTGCTTTTGGCCTCTGACCGGAGTCTGGAGGTGAGCCCCAGCAGGCTCAGGCAGCTGGTGGTGGTTGCTCTCGCTGCCCGGGGAAGATGCCGGCTCAGTGACCTGGGGGACGTGCCCTGCCGAGCGGTGCTTGCGGAAAGTGAGTCACCAGCTTGGGAGGTCTGTCCCTGCAAAACTCAGGCCACTTTGCAGGGATGACCAGCGACTAAAAAAACCTCAGTCCAGCATTCAGCCCTGTAGTGTTGCTGATGCAGCCATCAGCTTTTGCATGCTTAGGTGTTGGGCTACTGAGAAGGGACGTTCAGGAACTGCACACGTAAAACACAGACATCTGCACAGGACAGCAGCAGGATTTTGCAGCTGTAAGAGAACTTGCAAAGAGGCTGAAAAACAATGAATTATTTATCCCTCTCCTTCCCTGTATGCACAGCTGCAGTTACTGTGGGGTCCTCATACTGAGTACGGGGTGTGGATGCTGCTAGAGTATCAACAGTTGAATCTGTTCTGCATATTAGAAAATGAACATGTAGTTTGGAGTCTGTTCATATTTTATGAAGGCCTTCCAGCACCAATTAGAGAGGGATTTGTAGTGATCACTCACTCTGTGCTTATGTTCTTATCAATAGCAGCAAGCTTAGATCCAGATCAGCTATGAAATGAAGTATTTCTTTTTCTTGGATACTTACGTGTATAGATAGAGTATTTCTGGAGATTGCTTTTTATCTCTCAAATTACCTCTCAGAGACAGGAATGAATAGGCAAATATTTGAATGTTCTCAAACGAGGATCTAAATTTGGCTTAATTAAACAATTATTGCATGTTGATTTTAAATGAAGCTTCTTTGTTGACAAATATACGATGGTCGCCATTTCTTGGAAAGGTGTTGCTGTAATTATTCTAGCAGCAATCAATTAAAATGCAATCTTTATAATTAAAGTTCCACAGTCTAAATAAACCCAGCCCTGTAATAGTATGCAATTGTTGTGGTGTTTGTAGACTTGTTTTTATGTTTGCAGTGTCAGAAATCTCACGTAAATACTTTGGGATTTTTTTTTGCACTGCAGAGCTCAGGATGCTAGCTATGACTATGTAATGTGAGTTAAGCCAGCAGAAACATAGACTTAATGATCAAATGCAGTCTGATTGATACAACATAGGTACTACAAGGAGATACATCTCCTTAGATTTTGTAATAGGAAAAGATGTGATGCAGGCAGATGAATCACAGAGCATCACTTCACGTTAGATCAAATTGAGGTTAAGGATGCTCAATTTCTGGCAGGGATGGGCTGTAGCTTTCTAGTAAGTGCATGTTTGTTTAGTGAGATGCCAGCACATTACAGAGTCAGGTCCAGCCCTAAGCAGGGTGCTGATGGGTGAAATCCTGCCAAGCAGGAGGGAGCAGGTCCTGGGGGTGACACCAGCCTCCTGCACCCAGTGTCTCAGCAGAGGGTCTGGGGTGGGCGTTGGGTGCTAGGCAGTAGCAGCCGCTGCTGAAGCAGGTGGGAGCTTGTCCCATGTGCTTTCCCCAAGAAGGAAAAGGATTTAAAATATGCGTGACGAACCAGTTCCTCAGCTGTGGCTGCCAGGACAGGGCGGGTTGTCTGCCTGCCTGAGCAGATCTGGGCACGGAAAGCCTTGGGTGAATGTGGGCCAATATCATCAGCAGGGACATGGATGGGGCTTCACTGTCATTTGGCGAAGGCAGCCTAGTGGAGAGGCTGGCAGCACACGTCAGGAACGGGGTTTCCCCCAGTCTTCTGGGTCCATTTCTCTCCAAAGGGCGTGAGGGCACTTATTCTTTGCATGACTATTTTTATGTATTTAGTTTTTGATCCTGGGCTGTGGGAGCGGTGCCTGGGGAGAAAAGCTGATACGATGCAATTAGGAAAAATCAGAGGAGGAATACAGGGAATTTCATACCTGCAAATCTATCTGCTCATCTGGAAAGGATCCCAAATACTCATTGGTGACAGGCGAAAAAGAGAGCGAAGAAGTAAAATTTGGGCTCTGCACCAGGCAGAGAAGGGATTTGAGCAACAGCAAGCAGCAGAGGCCAGACCTGTCCATTGTGCAACAGCCACAGTTTTCACTCACAGCCTATCCTTTCTTCTCTAAAAATAAAGCTTTTTCATGTGATAGGGATCCTACTAAGCCAGAAACATACAGGCTTTATTTTTTTTGGCATATTAGCAAGGTGAGAGTGGAAATCTTCATGTGGCTGCAAGGAAGGTAGCGAGGGGAAGCATGCTGCTGCTTTCCAAAACTCTAGTGGGAATTTTAGATACATACGTTTACATTTCCCTTAATAGGGTTATGGCCCCAAAGGCAACGGTTCTCTGCCAGTAGAAATGGAAACTGTCCTGGTTAGCTTCAGTAACACGTGGAGCTCAGAGCAAACACAAAATCAACATGCTCCTTAAAGAGGCAATAATTCAGGGAGACTTTAATATTCTGCAGGTACAAATTCTCGGGGGTGCAGTGTTAACACAAGTCTGAAGACAAAGATGCATTTATTTCAACTGCGTTCCTTTAAAGAGAGATGGAGTTTTACTCCTTTGCTTTTAGTTGTGGGGGACTGAAACAGGGTAACGTTTTCCCCCGTGAAAAGTGCCATCTGGTAGAGCATGGGATGTCCCTCGGGAGGTTACAGAGACTCCCAAGGAAGTCAGGTATTAGGCAAGATGAAGAAGGGCTGAACTGATCCATTAACTATCCACCATCATCCCAGCAAAAAAAATTTCAAAATGATGCCAAATGATTAGAATAACAACAGCGTGCTATCCGACAGAAACTGTTCCCTGCTCACCTGCTGAACTGGTCGCTCGTTAGCCTACACAGTCACGAGTCTCTAGTTGATTTTCTCATGCTGCCCTTCAGCAGCCAGACCCACTTGTTCCCTCTGGGGCATTCTTTAAAAAAAAAAAACCACCACAACACAAAAGAACAGGAAAAACCTCCAGCAAGTTTGATTCTTTTTATTAATGTTTATCAGTTATTTTTCCTATTCTCTGCAAACCACATCCTTGCCATCCCTCATCCAGTGTTGCAGTTTAGCAGCAGACGTGCTTATGCATCGCAGGACTGATCCCCCGAGGAAATGGCAGTGAGAGGCTATGAAGAGGCGAGTAACAGTTACAGATTGCTATATCTTGGCTTCTTCAAGAGGGTCTTTTCATTCTTTGATTTTATTTGTTTTTGACAGAGTGGAGGAGTGCAAAAGAAAACAACTGATGTCTAAGATTGAGATGTAACATACAACTGATGGCAGGATTCTCGTGTCAATATACACTTGTGTCTGCATCTCTCTATACGCTACAGCAGTCTTGGCTTTGATTTAAGAAGTGAGGTTCTGTAACTATGCTAATGGAGATGAAGTGGGAGGAGATGAAAGGTTCGGGACTGGAGGGTCAGAGGAGAGATACAGAAGCTGCTGTAGGTAATCTGGATGCAGTGTGGAAGGATCTCACATGACAGGGAGGGCTACTTCTCACCTCCCTGCCCTCCCAAACACTTTGCTTTGATCTTTGCTAGCGGTAAGCTTCCATGAGCAAAAGACACCGGTGACTACACTGATTCAGATGTCTTTTTTTCTCCTGCTGGCCTGTTGATATCCCCTGAGCACCCTGAGCCTTGTTAACCATCCATCCACGCAGCACCCACACCCCGTTCAGAGCTATCTGTTGGAAGGAGGATGGTGTTGCTATTCTGGCAGGTGAGCAGCAGAAAAAATTACCAGTGGGTGTGGGATGTCATGGGGAGAGCGAAGTCTAACAGAGAGCACACAGGGATGGAGGATGGTGAAGCACTGGATCAGGAGACCCAGCGTGGCAAAGAGGACAGGCAGCAGCTCTCAAGGGGCCATGGACCTGCCGTAGCTGGAATTTTCCCTTGTCTCTCTTTTCAGGCCTTACCTAAGCCTGGGGAGGTTTTGCTTTCTGAGGGCTCTTCCCCCTTCTGCCCAAATATGAGCTGGAGCCTGCTGGTGTCTCCCATCTGGCCAGCACCATAGCTCAGCTCACTCCTGGCCTCCCTCTTCCTCAGTGCAACTACGGCAGGCCAAACCTCGGTGTTTAGGGCAGGGAGTCCCCTGCGTGGGGTGGTTATTGCAAACTGCCAGCGTGTTTAACACAGCCCCGCACCCCTCTTGCTGCTGCTGCAACAGTGCCAACATGCCCACAGTGCTTCCCCTCAGCCAGCCTTGCACAGCAGGACACCTTGCATCCTTATAGCGTGATGAGGATGTGCCATTTGTATACGGCTTATTGCACGATGCACACGCGTAGGTGGCCGTGTGTTGGTCCTGAAATGGGGCTGTCTGGCCAGGGAAAAGGGAGACAGAGAATGCCGAGATGTAGACCACGGTGGGGTGAAGGTTAGCTGGAAAGGAGGCTCCTGTCAGAGCGCACGTGGCAGTGGAGGCTTGGGGGTGACCACCCCGATCGATGTCTAGCAGGGATCCAGGTCAGCAGGGAAACAGGGGCAGGTCCGGGCCGCCAGCACTGTGTCTGCAAAGGGGCAAAGCAGCCAGGGAGCCGCAGCTGAGAAAGAGGCCTGGCCTGCAGGGAGTTCGGGAGAAATGTCTTTGTGCAGAAGGTGATTAATGTCTTTAATGAACTACCAAAGGAAGTAATAGAAAGCCAAACCACATATGGCTGTGGTGGGGGAAGGGGCAGAGGGGATGTTGCTGTTGCAGGCAAGGACAGGGAAGCGAGCCGCAGCGCAGCCCGTGCAGCGATGCCGTTTCCAGTTCACTGTCCCAGAAAAAGAGTTGGGCACAGCAGCTGTCTTTAGTCTGTCCCGAGCAAAAGCAGAGCTGAGTGCATTTCATGGATTTAATCAGAATTAATTCAGTCTTCCAGCCTGTCCTGGTTCTGTTTTTTTTTCCTGTTCAGCTCATTATGGTTGTGCCAGGCAAAACCCACTATCTGCAGCTTCGAGGTGTGGAAATGGTAATCCTGGAGTCCCCGTGCTCCTCTTCTGTGGGGACAGTGAAGCGAGAGGCTTTGGGGAGACCAGAGCCTCTCTGGAGCCTGAGACCTGGATTAGCCTGAGCTGACAGGCATTAAGTCATGACTTGTTTGGGAACCCACAAGAAATGTGTGGATGAACTCAGGCAGATTTCTAACATTGAGTCATCTATACCATAACATCCTCCACCTTAGCAGCTCTGTGTGCCAGACTCAGCAGAGACCTCGGAGGTAGCAGATACCAGCACCTCTCCTGAACCCACAGAGCCCCAAGCGGTTCCGGGGCTTGCAGGAGGTCACCCATTTGCAGTCACCCACAGACTAGAAAACCAGCTCTTCATGTTCCCAGACATGCCCATCTTTATGTGCTAATAATTTAGGGAGGCAGCAAGTTCACTGTGTAGCCCCCAGGTGGAAGGAGAGATGGCTCCTGCATTTCCACCCCTGCTCCCAGAGCAACCACACGCTTTCAGAGATAAGCCCTTCCCCATATCAGCTCTTGTTCTGGAGCGACTAGCGTTAGTTTGGGATACAGGCTTGCTCTGTCAAAGAGGAAACTCTCATTCAAGCATCGTCACAGTTTAGTGAGGCTTAACAGTCATGTTGAAGTGGGGAAACCAATACACACCATCTCAGATAGCAGCTGTGAGTCAAGAGATCATTCCAACAGTTCTCTTCTCTGGTTGGGGAGCTTCAGCCCAGCGAAGCTTCTTCTCAAGTGAAGTCCTTACATGTGTCCTCAGTACAAATGCTGGATGCACTGTCTCCTAACTAAACTTTTCCTTCTGCAAAGTGCCAGGTAAAGCAACAGAATTGTGTGCTTATCAGGTCAGTTCTGTTTTGCCAGATGTCCATGGATGGACAGAGGAAGAGAGGGGAAGAACCGAGTCCCAGCTTGACTCAGGGTGCTCGTGCTGTCACTGCTTACATGCCTTAGCTGCATCCTTAAGCAGCAGGTCCTAAAGCATGAAGAAGGGAATTTGTCCCCTCCGATTTCTCTGGCTAAGGATTAGTTGCCCTCATCGAAGTTACCTCTGTACTCAGTAGAGAGCCCTCCAGTGAGCGATCCTTTTGAACTGTCTTAGACACCCATCTTAGTATGGGAGGAATTTCCCTGCAGAGGTGCCTGCTTATCTCCCTTCTCCCTACGGGAAGCTAAGGTGACAAACTTGGCTTAGATGGCTTACTGTGAGACCTTGAGAGGTAGGCGAGATGAATCCTATCCAAAGTGTCTGCAGTATTCTGTTCTGCTAATTCCTCAATAGTCAGCTGAAGGCGATCCCTCAGCGGTACCAAACATTCTCCCGCTCTCCCTGCAAGCAGCCTGTAAGGGCATTGATAAAAGCAGGCATCACATTGCAAACAGGCAGTTTGCGGTTGTGCTACTCTGATGTATTGCTAGGAAGTGATGAAAACATATGTTCGTGGCATAGAAACTGCTCTTCTCAGGTTCACCTTCTGTGTTTCAGTACATTACCGGAGTGGCTGTTCAAGGGCAGGGGCCTGCCGTCATCCTGAGACATGCTCTCATCCTCTTGGCCTCTTCTGTTTCTCACTTTTCATGGGCTCACTGCTGGCAGTAGTGTTTGCAGTGCTCTAACAAGGATACCCGGCTTTGCTTGTGCTGTCTTTAAGCAGATCTCTTTCTCCCTTTTTCTGTGGATGCGCTCCTAGCTGATATTGCCTTTCCCTAGGAGTAGGCTTCAGGGGATCGTAGAGTCGGGTATCATCAGGGGAGGAATGCCTTCAGATGTCAACTGTAGCTTTTTCAAAACGGCACCCAGGGATTTGGCTGAGCAATCCCTACTGGCTCGAATAGGAAGAGCACAGCTAAGGCCTGAATGGCACTGGAACAAACAATCTTGTGAGCTTTTTAGAAAACAAAACAAATTAAAACAGCAAAAAAAAAAAAAAATCAGCTGTTTGGCCTGAACAAAAAAAAGTCCTTTCTAAAGTAGCTTCCTTTACCAGCTGAGCCAAATGAGACCCAAAACGTGCCTGAAAATCCCAGGGAGTATCTGAATCCTACCCTGCTCTTGTCCTGGATTCTGGTTGCCATTTGACAGCAATCTCAGAGGAGTGCAACAGCGATGTGCATTCAGGATTCCTGTTTCAAGCTTCCTCTGGAGGGAAAGTAGAAGCGTGAATCCAAACTAGCAACTCAAGCAGGGCCAGTCTGAAGGGAATCGAGGTCAAGATGACTGAGGTGCAGCAGCGTCCTCCAGTAGTACTGCAGGAACCTCTTGTTGGAGATCTGCTTGTCTCGGTGTTGTCGAGCTGTGCGGGGTCTGCAGCCCGAGGAGGAGTGAGGTGTGTGGCTGTAGGACTATGGGTGCTCGTGCTATAGGAAGTTTCTTGGCCAGAGCTGCAAGAGGTGTTGTAGATGTCTGGCATGCAAGGGTGAGGTTTGCAGTGTTTTTCCCGGCTATCCTTGCCTGCAGCTAATGCAGTGAATTATTCACGTTCAATAACAGCAAATTTACATTAAAAAAGGCTCCATCAAAAGGAAATCGCACTTGACAATCTCCCTTTAGCCACGGGAGAGCAGCAAGCAGACAGGCGCAGGAGGCTGCCTTCCCGTCCTTTGCTGTCTGCGTGTTCTGTGGTTTTGGCGTTGTGAAAATGCGAAGAAGCTGCGAGTCCTTTGGATCGCAAATGGATCTGGGAGTCTGCTACCTCTGCTAACAGCTCATTTATTATCAGGGAGCAGACAGTTTCCTCTGAGATGGTGCAGTCTATCATTTCTTAAAGATGTGGTGTGAGATTGAAAGAATTTGCTTTATGAGTTGGCACCTGGAGGCCAGCAATGAGTCCATCTTTGGGAAGAAATCTTCCTCACTGGGATTTCGTTTCCTCAGCTTCAGCTAGAGCAGTCCATGAGTACCACTGCACAGGGCAGGCAGGGAGAGGGATGTGCAGCACATACACTCTTTCCTCTGAAAAGTTCAAGAACATCCCTGCTCTGAAAAATTTCTTAAGAGAAACGAGGGCCCTTTACTTCTCTCTCTGTGCCCAAAATACTGGTGAAGAGAGGATTAAGAGGCTGTTACATCCCTGTTGCACAAAACCCATATTTGCAACTCGAGGCAGGTCAAGTCTGCCACACACAATATCCCACCCACAATCCGCACGCACTGCTGCCTGGCCTGGATTTCATGCTGTTTCAGGACAGCACTGCTTCCTCTGACCCATCAGCCTGTTTGCTCCCCCAAAGTGTGGGGCTACACAGTGGAGAGCGAGCTATGGGGCCATGCTGCAGCCCCAGACAGGTCCCTGCACCCAGAGACCTGCAGTCAAAGCAGCTCTGCCGAGGGGTGCTTCCCTGTCATTTTGCGCAAGGGTCCAGGCGGGGGTCCCATGGGGTCTCCTGTGCAGATGTTGAGTGGTGTGATGTGGGCACTCAAATCCAACCCTCCTTTGTGATAGAGAGCAGTGAGGTGATGAAAATGGATGTTAATTATGCTCCTTACACCAGTTATGAGCTCACACCAGTGGTTTTGGCTGTGATTATCTCTTGACTGCTTCAAATCCTGGGCTCCAAACGTGCTTCAGGGGAATTTGCTGTCAGAGTCAGCAGGAGAGATGGTAAGATGTGCTGCTGCCTTGGACTGGAGATGGGGTGCCCCCAGGTGACAGAGCACTGTGGCCCTCTGCAGCTAATTTTCTCAGTTTTCATGTTCAGTTGGTTGGTGTGGTTTAACCTTTCTTCCTTTAATTTGCACTCTGGAATTATTCCAAGCAAAGCCAGCATTTGTCTTATTTTGGGGTTTTTTTTAAAGCATATTTTCAGTGCAAGGGGAAAACAGGGCTGCACGTACTTGGTTCTGCACTATCGACTTCCCGGATTGCAGATCAAGCCCTTTCTACAGAAGGTTCACTTCATCCAAAGGCACTCGAGGGGATTTTGTAGTCTGTGATCCCGTCACTGCTGTCTTTACCTTTCCTGCAGATTTTGCCCAGTAACACTATGCTCCACCCTGGTTTTTGCTCGTTCTTCCCTGCAGTAGGATTTTCCTTTTGGCTGTTATGTTCCTGTCTGTGCCTGTAACTGCTGCAAGCCCTGTGCTTAAGATGTCATGGCCGTCTCATGGCTGTCATGATTCCTGCTGTTCACCTGTTGCATCTCCCTGTTGTTGTGAGTTTAGTAAGCTCTCACAGCAGTGTTTCACCCTTATACTTGTTTGCCAAATATTTGGGGTCCTGATTGTTGGCTTAGGCCTGTAAGTACCAAAAATCGGACCTTTAAAGGCATTTCAATGTTTACTGATTCCTCTAGGAGCATCAGTATCTAAATGTGATATAGCAGGTTCTAAGTGATGCTAAGCGTCCCTGTGGGTCTGGTTCAAGTGTAGCACAAACAAGATTAATGGATTTTTATTTTATCCATTGTTTTGGATGAAAAAACAAGCCCAAAGCAGGATTATAGCTCTGTTTTTTTTTTCATGGAAGGTGTGTGTTTCTGGTCTGCTATTCTGTGGTGATGCTGCTGTCTGCTGCAGAACAGGCTCTAATGGCAGCTAAAATGCGATACACAGTAGGACAGGATTGCTTCCATGGTCTGCTTTCTTCCTGCTCATGCATGGGTGGGTCAGGGATGTTCACCCCATCTCTGGCTATTTCTGGCTCTGCTGCAGTTGGGTGGATGAGGGGAAAGGACAGTGTTGGGCACTCCCAACCTGGCTGTGCTGTGGTGGAGGGTGCAGAGCCCGCATTGCTGTATTCAGCTCTTCCTCTCTGGCTTGGTTTGGCACGGTACTGTAGGATACCTTGTGTAGGGGCTGATCCCCCTTCCCAGATCCTCATCTCTGTCAGAGATCTTGCTCTGGGATCTTGCCTCGGTCTTGCACTTTGTTTTCTGGTTTGCCAGAAGAATCTCCTGCTAAGGTCAGATGAGTGAGGAGCTCTAATGGCTTCTTTGTGGCATTTCTTTTCTCAAGAAAAGAGGAAAAAAAATGTGCAAGGTGATATACTAAGACATCAATGGTAACAAGAAAAAAATTCTTGAAAAGGTTGTTTTGAGGGGAAAAAAAAAGAAAACAGTTTTAGGCAAGTTGTAGAATCAGGGACAGATGATAAATGGGAGCTGAAGGCTTGTGGCAACTGCATTAGAGGCAGCCACTAAAGTGTTCTTTAAATCAACATTTGTTGCAGTTTGGCCCCATCCACAGAGAGCAGCAGAAGCGTGCAGTGAAATGCCTCCTCTGATCCGACGCCCCATCGCTCTGACCGTGGAGCTGTGCAATTAGTGAAGGCACCAGCACGAAAACGGACAAAGTCTGAGGTCCTGAAAGAGCAGCACGTGAGGCGCTGGGCTATGCAGGCTTTTCTGCAAGGAAAGAAAGACTAATCACTAATCATGTCCTGAAGTTAATGGAGACTTAGACTTCAAATGCCTTTCAGACCTTGGCTGTGTCACTAGCTTGTTTCATTTGTGTGCAAGACTAAATATGAAGGGTGGATTTAGGGGGAAGTTACATCTTAGGGGGTTTTGGGGTACTCTTTCATCCTGGAGGATGTTTTTCACCAGTGAGACTGAATGGGGGTGGAGTGGGAAGGGCTGGCATTGATGAGGTACCACCGGAGCCATGCTGGGAATATCCGGACCACCCTCTGATTCAGCAGCATCCATTTAGCTGGAAAGGACTGGGTGCTCAGAAGGGGAGATGTGCTTTCTGGGACTGCCAGGGTTCATAAATAAGTGGAGAGAGCACCTGCCTACAGGAGAGGACACGGCTTTGCATTTCTGGCCAGTCCTACACTGGCATCATTTTCTTGCTTACACTCATGTTTACAGTCCTTGTTCTTCCTGATGAATCTAAGCCCCATTCAGGAGGGTCCAAAGTTCCCTGGCAAGCATGGATGGCTGTCTGGCTGATACCTAGATCTCTCCCATGCCTGCTGGCACATGAGCAGAAGGGGATGACGCCTGGGAAGTCGTGGGGGAATCACTCCTCTTCTCCTGGATGCACCAGGCAGCATGTGGGTAAAGGCCATGTAGGTTCTTGAGTGGGTGAACAGAGACTACCTCTGCATGCAGGAACATTTCCCCCAAGCAGACTTTGCCACTGAGCTGCCTGGCAAAGTGGAAGTGCCAAGGGTCCATGCTGAATGGCCACAGTCCATATTATTCGCCATCTGTTCTCCCATTGCTGTTATGACAGCAGGAAAATGTCCCTCACGTCGGCAGTGTAGGCTCATTCATCTCCGCTCCCCAAGTGACAAAAGCATGATTCACCTGCTTGTCTCAATCTTTGTCTTCCTCCCCAAATGTGGTGCTGGGCTTTGGCCTGTATGGCCAGCCAGCTTGGCTGACGCCCTTCGCACCATGCTGCCTTGCCAGAGATGGGACAAATCTAGTGCTGAGGATGTACGCTGGCATGACTAAGCCACTTCGGAAGAGGAGGGACTGAACCAGCTCTCCTTCTCCCCTGCTGCCTGCCTGCAGGGAAGTGTTTCATCACCTGATGGGAAGAAATTCATGGAGATGCATTTAAAATACTAACCCTTGTACAGAAGAGAACGTCTTCTCTTGATTCCACCTTTGTGTAGCACCAGGCGGCCTCACAGTGGGTGAAGCTTTTCCATTCAGCTCTGCCAATGTGCCCTTAATTTTCCTTTTTGGTCTTCAAGGACTGAAGAAAGATTATCAATAACTCTAAATTGAGTGAAACCTTTCTTCTGTAGACCAACTTGCTTAGGAAAAAAAAGGTTAAAAGGCTGTGGATTCTCTGCTTGTCTGAGCCAAGCCTGAAACTCTGCTAGAATTAGGTCTTCATTAGAAAAAAAAGCTAGGGGACAAGTGGCTTTCTCCCTCTGCATACCTTTCAAGCTTCCTCTCCACTCCATGTAATGAAGGCAGTTTGAGGGCACTTTCTCTCCCAAAGCGTTTAACTGGTTGTGACTGAAAAATCACTAGGCCTTTGAGGAGTCTGCCCAGTCTTTGGAAGGACCATGAACCTATCCTTGACCTAAACAGAGTTAAGGAGATCTCGTCATGCCCACATTTAATCAACCGAAAATCAGTTTCTTTGGGTTTGCTTCTCCCAAGTCAGGACCCTGCATATCCAAAAGACTAGATGCAGCCCAATACGAGTTTCGCAGCAGACCCAAGGCAGATGTGCTGGAGATGTTGCAAATGAGGAGGAATGTATGTTCTGTTTTGTTTTCCCTGCTGTGATTTAGTAGCAGTGATCGCGGCGAGGCCTGGAGTTTTCCAGTCTGAGCTTGGCAGAGAAAAGTCTAACTACTGCAAGAATTATAATTATTGTTAGGCATTTCTGTGGTGCTATCAAAGTATGAAGTGAATTCTGAGAGGGCTGTAAATAAATGTTTTCTCCCAGGGTGTTTTGAGGTTGGAGCCTGGCACGTGCAGTGGCACTTTCCAGAGTGACTCCCTCGAAGCTGCAATCAACAACAAAAATAACCATGGGGACAGTCAGATGCACTGAAAAGTCAATATACTGATATGATATTCTCATCGTCCCTATATGGGAAAGCAGCCACTTACTGCCTTTAAAACATTTTATTTTCTGTGGATGTTAGAGGTTGCTGTGTAGGGGGGGCATTAGCCTCATTTAAATGCCCAAAATATTTATTGAGGACATGCTTCCTCTATATTCTCTCATGATAGAATGCCCCAAATCCAGTGACACTAATTAGCTACTTAAACTTTTTTTTTTTCCTCCCCCCCCCCTCCGAGCTATGGCGAAATCTCTCTGGATTTAGCA
>Ga0065711_1000336_pt1 | contig 72341 bp, 35 predicted proteins | sample Hoacrofraction12_FD_59098 | JGI IMG/M metagenome (GOLD analysis project Ga0065711, IMG submission 59098) | Hoatzin crop microbial communities from Cojedes, Venezuela - Epithelial fraction 12 v2 (version 2) | ecosystem: Host-associated > Birds > Digestive system > Esophagus > Crop | place... | reverse complement strand
CTAGCATGGCCGCATTTGGTCGCGTTCAGTGAGAAACTGTGACAACTGGCTACTTAAACAGTGCAGTTTTATTTGTGCAACAGGTATATAGGTTTTTTGAATTGCCGGTGTGACTGTCTGCAAATATGATGTTATTAAGCATAAAATGCGTGAAAAGGTTATAAATAATACAGCCTGGCTATAAACGTTATGGAGTAACTCTCTAGAGAGATTTCTGAGATTCCCGAGAAAAGCGCTTAGTCTAAGACTCATCCAAGGCGTCCCAAGGTGGGGAGAATCAAGGCTCAGCCTGTCGGCCGATCCTGGTAGTCGGAAGCAGTCTGAGATGGAGTTTCCCTTGACTTGCTCATGGTGTTATCTTCTTCTCCCCAAATCCCCTATTTCCCTGGCGATTTTTATATCCTTTCTACCTTTAAGGTGGAGTTTGAGTGACTGTAGTCATACATACCTTTTATCATGATTGGTGTAAAAATTTCTTGCTTCATGTTTAAAATTATAGTTTACAAAAAATCGAGGGCGCAGACTCACAGAGGAATGGTCGCACCTCAGAGGTGGGTAGCCTTCAGGATGGAGGTGTGTTTTGGTATTAAAATGACATTAAAATGAGCAAAGTTCACAAAAGGATAGCACTTTGGCAAGGTCTCGAAAACCTGTTGGCTCAGGGGGCCAGATGAGCTGCTGATCATTTCTAGAGGACCATCTCTTCCCGTTTTATCATCACGGAGCAGGGCCACTGAATCTTCACTCCGCTCCGTCCTCTATGGTATGTTGCAGGGAGTTGCTGTGTTAGTGGATTCCTTGCATGCCTGCTGCAGCTGTGTCCCATCCTCAGAGCTCCTTCTGATTTTGTTTTTCCTCAATGGGTGAACTATGCTACATTTTCCATATAAACTTTAATTTTCAGATGTAAACCTTAATTTTACTAATAATTCCACACTCCTAAGTGACTTTGATAAAAACATTTTATGCAGTAAGTAGAGCCAGCCCTATTTATTTACTTTCTGCTGAACAACAGCATAAAAATATTAGAAAGGAATGGTTTAGCACAATAAGCCACATACAGCCTGGTGAGGGATATATGCAAAGAATAAGGGACACATAAGAAACATTCAAAGATCTTCCCTGAAAAAACAAATGAAAGCTCAACAGAACAGCTGGACTACAACAGTGACATTGTGCACCTGTTTAGGCCTGAACACCTAAATTATTAAGGAACTGAAATAATAAGCGGGATGAAATTCCATTTCAGTTCCCAAGAAAGCAGGTCTTTACACTTATATAAAGAATTGTTCTCTCCAGTCTACTAAATGATGCAGAGGTTTGTGGAAATGTCTATAAGATGGGACATAAAATAAATGATTGAAGACTTGGGAATTCATTTCCTAGGAATATTTTTTCTTTCTTTTTCTGTCCTTACCAAATTAACACAGAAGTAGTACCAAGCAGTTACTACTAACTTAGGTAAGCCTTATTTTTGAGACATTTAAAGCATTGAGTTTCTTTAGAAATTAATATCTTTAAGAATCAGTATGTTTTGTTTAAAGATTAGAGACTTGCTTTTGCAAGAACTGACATTTGATTGTAATTGCAGCTCAAGTGTCAAGTGTGACTTTGCTGTTTATATCTCTATCTGGTATACCTAAGGATAACGACCTTTCAATTCATCACACAATGTAAAGTAAAAACTAAATCTAGTGGATTGCCTTAAATCAGCACTGGCTCTGTCTGTTCTCAAGGAAGTTATACTCATGAGTAAATTAGATTACTGCTTTAAGAAATACTGGTAATTCCCTTTTCTAAGCATAGAATGGCATTGGTTAAAAGAAGCATTGTAAATCTTATTTCCAATTAGCTGAAGCCGTATAAACATTCACTGAAGGCCCTGCTAAATCTGCTTAAATTCAGAGACTGTCCACCATTTGCCAGCTGGTAGTTCCTGTCTGGAGATTTAGCGACAGATATCTGTGGGATGGGAAGAAGCTGATTAGAGATGAATAATGAAGAGAGACCAAATCCCCATTAACCAGGTCTGAAAGCAGAGTCTAACAAATGACCCTATGTGATATTTAATAGTGCCCAGTTAGGCAAGGAGCAGCAAGCAATAGATCCTGCTGCGTGTGAAGGACAGTGCAGAACTGTGTATATCCTGCTTGCTTTGAGATTCCTGTGGATTTGGTGACTTTCGACAGCAGACAAAATCCACTTTTACTTCCCCAACCTGATAAATAGATACTTAGTAGATAGAGTTATATCAAGGAATGATGGTCTGGATTTTCATAGAACAAATGTGTGTATTTCGTTTCACAATAAGTAGTAAAAAAAAAGTTATCCTCCAGAAATGTGGAAGGAGAGTTGAAGTAATATGATGACAATGGGACAAAAAATATTAAAAAAGGTGAATCATCATATTTACTTTCATATTCACCACGCTGTCTGTTAAAGAAATCACTGAGGGATGTGCCAACTTCTCATTTTCTGTGTTTGAGAATAAATTGAAAAACAGAAACAGATCAAAGTCTGTAGGAGTCCACTCACTACGGTGAGCCTTATGTCAGAACGATTCTGCTCTTGCTATGGCAAATTCCTCTACCTGTTTTCTCAGGCAGAGCAATTTCCCTAGATGACAAAAAACAACCATTCTTTGAGGTGAGTCTCCTCCTTGACATGTGCCACTGTGGGAAGCTGAGTAGTAAGCCTGGGATTCAAACTTATTCCATCCAAGCCATCATGTCTTGCTAAGTATTTGGATTTTCTCTGCGTAGGAGATTTTTTAAAACACCAAAACCACTTTTATTTTCCTGTTTCAAAAATCTATTGATATCATTGATATAACTGTGCATCTTCAAAGCAAAATCAGTCTATAGCTGAGTAAAAAACAAATCCATACGTTTTTCTTCTTGTGAGGATTATGTACTGAAAGAAGAGTCTCACTGTTGTGCTGAAGTGGATTTCATATCCCTAAGATAAATAACGAAAAGAAATATCATCTTATTTTCTGATTCTCCTGTCTAGACACGTTTTGTGTAGTGGGCAATTCTGAATTATGAAACTAAAATTCCACTGAGGTATTCTGCTGACATCATAAGCCATACAACCGAAGCTCATGTCGTTTATGTTGTCATTAGAATCCCAAGACAGAATTGCATAAAACTACATAATTCATGGTGTGTCTGTTTGTTTTATGTAATAATACGCAGGCTGGGTTCCTTATTCAGTTCCTTCTTATTCCCACTGAGGCCATCCTTCCCTTTCCCCCGGATAGCTTCTTGACAGCACAAATGAAGCAGCAGTTTGTTATAAAATAAATGGTGTTTCTGTAATTGGCAGATTTCTTTATTGAAAAAAAAGAATGAGCATTTCTTGAGAGGGAAATGCAGAAATGAATATGTAATGGAGATAAAGAAGATGAATTCGGGCTTGAAACACTATTCATCTAAACTGGATCAACGCAGGGGTTACTAAAGCAGGGAAACATAACAACTGGGGAGGAACAAGCCTCTTAGATGGAAGTGTAGATCAAGCTGAACTGCTGGTCTGAAGAGTATCTCTTTTAAGAGATTTAAATCATTTGGAAAAAAGGCAAGGTATTTTCTTATGGAAGAAACAATGGATCTGGAAAGAAACCAGTCAAATTTGGGGTTTGTCTATACAAATGCTTCTTAAGGTTTGAAATATTTTAAATGTCGAGCCATCATTTTTTTGCATTTGTGATCTGGCATTAAAAAGAACCATTCTTCCAACATGCCCTCAAACCTTCTCGACCCAAATTTCTGTATGATATTTAGTGATAAGTTAATGCTAAGAGAAAATGCTGGTTGGAGCTTATGTGAATCTGAAAGTTTAGAGAATTTTAAGTACTGGCTAGTTTTTCTTCTTTTTCCCCTCCATGCACAAAATCCAATTGCCACAACTTCATGGCATTAGGTAGCATAATAGTTTCACTTTTCTGAGTCATGGATATGGTTCTTAGGCATTTTTGAGCAAGGAAGAGAAAGTATCTGAGAATACAAAACAATCAAGAGATAAGCTGGATGTGCTCACACAGAAGGTAAGATAGGCTTAAGAATATCCAGTGAAAATTTAATTACTGTGCGTGGCCTCCTACTACTCTTTAAAAGTAGAATAATGTGTTGCAAATCTCCTATGATCTCACCCTAACAAAAGATATTTTTCATTAAAAAACAAACAGCAGTGTAGCTCATAGACTTCACAGAGGCTGCTTTCATAGATCAGACTATTTTTAGAAGGTAACTGGGGGATTTTATGCTTTCAAACATGTTGGCCATGATAAGAATCCTTTAGAATTCCTTCTTTTAAAGGAAGAATATCAGCAAACAGAATAATTTACAATTCTGAAATGATACTCTTGTTGGTTTAAATCTGGTTTCCTTTTGAAACAGAACTTTGGCCGATACTATAGATTCTTCTCTAGTTAAAGTATCGAGCTTGGATTGTTGTTGTGAAATTCATATCTCCCACTCTCAGCAGTGATAAGACACAAAGAAAAGATCAGCAGAGAAAAAAGGGAAGAGTCTTTTTCATGAAATGGCACCAGAGGATCGTTCTTCAGGGAATATTTAAAATAGATGTGTTTACTTCTGATACACTCACATGTCTGATAACAGTAAGCAGATTAAGTATATACAGAAGATCTTTTATGCCTGCTTCTTTTGAGTGAAGGGTATTATGTTTGTAAATCAAAGTCTAAATGCTGGCAAAGGGAGCAAACTGCATAATCCTATTGAAAGGTTTATATCTTCAAACAGCATTTTAGCATAACTGTAACTTGACCATTCCTTCAGTTCAGCTTCGGGAACAGATACATGAGGACATGCTTCCCAATAACAAATCAGTCACAGCTCCTAAGAAATACTTTTTAAAATTTCTTTCTTAAATTTTCAAAATGAAGGTATTTTTATTTTATTTTTACAAACCATAATGTGTGTTTCTTATAAACAGTCCCATCTCCTCTGACTGTTACAAAACTAAATTAAAATTTTAACTAAAATACAAATTCAGTCTTAAATTTATAGTTACGGTAAAATAAATCCAATGTGATTTTTTTTAATTACAGATAAAAGAATGTATATAACTTTCCATCTAGTAGCACTGCAGATAAAGAGTAGACACAGTTTTAGGTGTTGCATGAATTAAGCGAAACTCCTCAAGAACTTTAGGCAGAGAGAATATATTATACTTGGAAATATTCCTTAGACTTTATGTTACAGTTGACTTTTTTTGTGGGGGTTTGTTTTATTGTTTTGGGTTTCTTGCTTTTCTCCTAAACTTGCAAAGATGTGCGCAGACTGAAGCTCTGGAAAAAACACCTGCACTAGATTTCCGATGTGAATCCAACTAAAGTCACCAAAGTATCTGGCTGTAATATTCATTCTGCAGTTCCAAAATAAGAAAAAAATATTTTCAGATTTTGACTGATGTTGCTGGACTAATTATGAGCTTAAGAAATAACAATGAGCATGGTATTGCTTATTTCATATTCTCAGTTCCTCACTGTTTTTGTGAGAAGCCACTGGGTAGTAACGTATAAAAGCCTGTAGGGAGAAGAGATTAAAGATGTCTTGGGATCCAGCAGGGTAGTGCTGTGAACTAAAAACAGGAGCAGAAATAAAGAGGGCAGAAGTGAAGATCTGCTATTTTTGGAGAGGAAAGCAAAAGGCAGAGCTCCTGGAAATCAGTGAACAGGGAAACTGGTACCTGAAACCAAGGAACCGATCAGGCAGACTAAGACTGGGTGATGCACTCTGTTGAGGGACTAGTTCCAACTGGGCAAATATATGGAATAAGGAATAAATGCAGCTGCAAGTTAGAAGCAGCTTGCATGTGGGCAACAAATTGAAGTAGAAGACTTTGGGCCAGGGACATCCAAGACTTTCTGTCAAGAAAACATCTGAGCATTTAGCAAGTGACTGAAATAGGAAAACTGAGGACTTAAAAGTAACATATATAATGATGAAGACCAAGTCTAGAAAAACTGATGGTACTTCAGTAGAGAAAAGTTGGACTGAACAGAACATAAAATACAAAAAAAAGATTTAGGTCCAGTAGAGCACCTTCCTTTTTAAAAACTAAGCTAGAATCCAGTCTCAACATTTAATCTGTGAAATCCACTGGCACGTGTCTTAGGACCACGAATACAGGTGGGCGTTGGTAAGCCTGTTGAAACTAGAAAGTCTGACATGTCCTATGTGCGTTTATACACAAGATGAGCAATCTTCAGTGTTTTCACATGATCAAGGCTGTAGTCAAAATATTGCATCAGCAATTTAGCTGTGGGATAAGAAAATATTTGGAAGTCATCTTCCAGACAGAACAGTTCAAGTTTATCTGTTTCAAAGTTAGCTGTGAGTTTTGTAAAGGCATTTTGCCAGCAGTTGCTGTGTACCAGCTTCCCAAGATATTCTTGTCTAAGAAAGTTCTGATTAATAGAAAGAGGTGGAAACTGTGCTCAGTGTAGAGCAGCAATAAATCACTGGGGACCAAAAAAAGGCTGAAAAGTGAGAAGGTGTCACAAGTATTTGGATTCATTTTGGTCTTAGACGTCTCTGGGATTTATGCAGTTATAACATAAGCAGGCAAGCTCTTTCCTGTACAAATTGTCCTGAATTTTACATGCAAGTTCTAAAGCCCTGTGCTCAGCATTTCCTTTCAAGTTTAATTCGCAGAACTGTCATTTATAAATTTACAGTCCAAAGTGCTTATCATTCTGAACTGTGTGTATGGGATGGATTGTTATCTCATTCTAAATAGACTGGAATGGAAAGTCGCATCCTACATCAGCTTGTACAAGAGCAACGAAACGGTGTTTTTTCTCACTGTATCACTCAGGTAGAAATGGAATTTTTTAGGAGATTAAATTGGGGATGCAAACCAATTTTCAGTGAGTGTTTACAACTCTAACCTTAACTCATTGCTAACTGGGTTAGGTGACAGTGATTACTGTAGTTCTGACAATCACATAAGATATCCCAAGGAGGAACACTAACCAAGATGAAATATTGATTTAATGTGTGTAATGACAACCGAAAAAGAAGAAAGTAGCAGTTCTATTAAATCAGATTCTGAAAAAGCAGTTGTACCTCACTCCCTGATCTATGGAGGGCTAAGTTTCACTGAAATAACATACACAATTACTTTAACTTAATTATCACCACCAACCGCTTTATTAAGCAGTCAAAAGCTCCCGTAGAAAACTTACGAAAGGAAAAGACAAGTATTCGGTGGCTGTGGCAGTAAGCATAGAGGATGGCTGTATCCTTAGCAACATTGTCACTAGATAAACACTTGACAGAGCTGAGTCCTGTAAAACATCTTCAGAAAATCTGACACTTGGACTTAAACTTCCTGGAGTGAATTTCCACTCTATTACACTGAACTGCATTTCTCTCTGATACAGCGGTGTCGCCTATCTGTACCATGGCGAATAGTTTGGGTGAGGGCAGGAGGAGCTAGGCTCCCAAGTTTTCAGCGGGAAGCGCATCCTGTGAAGTCAAGGATGCCTGGACAGCTTGTGATGGTACATGTGCATGGACCAGCTGTGGTTCTGAGGTGAAACCCTGCTGCAATTCTGACCCATGCTGTACTAAATCAGTCTAAGCTTACACATTTTGTGTTTTCTAACACCCACAGTTATTCCATGATGACAGGGTTCAATTTTTACAACAAAAGAAAATAAAAAGACTAAAAGTGAATCCTCCCCTCTGCACACACAATTATAAAATAATACTGAGAGTGCATTTGTATGAAAACACAAAAAAGCGATAACAATGTTTCTTTTGAGGCAGCATGGTATGGTAGGAAGTAAGGATCAAGAAGAAGAGCAGGTAGCTTTAAAAAATATCCAAACAGTAGAGTAAAATGAAATTATGATTATACTGAAAAATGAGGACTTGCATCTAGAGAAAACAGAATGTAAACCCTACTATTAATAAATAAATATTTTCTGCCTCAAGCCGTTTATACTTCTTTCCTCCAAGCACACAGCTGGTGCTTAAATCTGAGTTTGAGAAATATAACTTGAGCACAGCAACACCGGTGATATCACAAAAGGAAAGAAATAACCATAGAATTAGTTGATAATGTCCCTGCTCTTTGCAGGGAGGTTGGGCTAGGTGACCTTTAAAGGTCCCTTCCAACACAAGCTATTCTATGATTCTATAAGAACATAATTCTTAGTATGTTTTATATATTATCACTGTCTGGGCACTAACCTAACAAAAAGCTTGTTGTTTTTTAATTTTTCTCCTATGTACTTTTATTTTTTGTCCATCCTATATTTGTATATGTTCCCTACCTTTTAAATGTTCAGCTATTTCTTAGTTTGATTATATTAAATAAACATAATTTGGGATTACACTCTCAGAATCTTCCTATGCTGTGAATATGGTAATATAGAACTTCTGCAGTAAAACTATGTGCATGACAAAGTAGATAGGTATAGTAAGATTTATTCATATATTTGTAAAAAGTAGAGGAGCATAGTAAGATAAGTAGATTAATTAAAAAGACATTTTTCGTTAGAGAAGTCACAAAAACAGGAAAGAGTGAAATTCAACAAACAAATCCACTACAATTCCCTTCTCCTAGCCCCATTCCTCACATCAGCAAAGCATCAAGGAAGCTTTGTTATTCAATGGAATTGGAAAATGATTTAAAATTTTCTGTGATTTTCTATACAATTTTTACTATACATCTTACTAAAACATTTCTGAAACCAAACCTTAATTTAGTCCAGGAGGAACACTGCTGCAAAGGCTTAATGAGTAGCTGTGGGTATAAGAAACATCGTCAATCACCCCTTGGTACAAAATAAATAGTGTAAATTATGCAGTTTGAAGTGAAAAAAAGTGTTTTGCATGGTAGGGCTATAATGAAGTTATGGACCACTTCCTTTGGAAAGCTCTTGACAATGTGTATCTGACTATATTTAACTCAGGATACTTTTAAAGTGGTGTTATTTCTCAAGTAGATAGACTCTCTAAATGAAATCTTGACCAAACTCAGATCAAAAGAGGGAAAAAAAATCATGTGAACTTCATAACAAGGGCAATAATAATGAACTTGAATGAGGCAATATAATGCTGCCTCCTGAAGACAGCAAGTAGTATTCACTGGGAAGACATTAGCTGTGGAAGCTTTCCCTTTTAATCTTGAAATCTGGGGAAAGGGAAGAGGAAGAGAAAGAATATTTTAAAAAAAAACATATTAATTTCTCCACTGCTGACGCACACGGAGTAGGGGGCTGAAGAAGACCGGTAGACTACATTGGCTTTCAGGTGGACTTAGACACCTTGCTGCTTCAGGTGGCTCTAAACGTAGCGAAGGTGAGAGCAAATGAACACGGTGGGTGTTCTCGTTCTGTTCGGCTAGGGGCAGCAATATGACTGTTCCTATCACTTCGCAAAACACTGGCAAGATAGTTTGGATAATGCTTTAACTGGTACGTTTATCAGTCATTATTTTTACTGTGAGTGTCATGCAGTCGTAATGTACAGCTGTACATGAGAACTGAAGTAAATGTTCTAGCTGCAATATACTGGAGAAGAGCAGAGAATTTCACTGGGCTGGAGTAAGACTTTTAAAGTATCCATTCTGTGAACTTACAGATGGGCACAAGATTAATAAGCAAATATTGAATAAGTTGACTCTTGGAGAATTTGACTGTGTGGTCCCTGATGAAACAGTTTACAATAGAAATTAGCTATTTTCATGTATTAATTCCTTAATCTCCTTGTTTCCCTGCGGTACATGCAAATATAAAACTTGCCTTTCACTATAGCAAGCTTTAGATTAGCTAAAAATGAGAGAGACCCTCAGGCACCAGTGCACGAAAATACTGTCCCTACTCACTGTAATTTTGTTGAACAGTCCCTTGCTCAGGTTCATTCCTCAGCATAAAACAACATTTATATTGCTAAGCCTGCAAAGAACCATGCCTTGTTAAATGACATTTACAACTGCTTGAATTTAACGGATTTTTATATATATAATGTCTCATGTTTGCTCAGGGACAGAAGTAGGAAACTTCTGAAACTTTCAAACTGTAATACTTAGATAAACCTCAACTGCAGAAAAAACTTAGATAATGTTGAAAAACTTAAAAAAGTGTTTTAAAAGTCACAAACATGTTGCTTTAATGGCAAACAAGAGCTCTGGTGGCTTGGAATTTACCCTTTAGCTATATTCATATCAACAAAGTTCCTACGTCTAGAAGCATCCAACCCATACATTCCAGTGTTACAAGAAAATCTGTTTTGATTTGGGAACCTTCATAAAACTTAAAACTGACTTCGTGCGCACACCCTGGTATTTTACCAACCTTTGTATTGGCACCGACTGCTACTAGGCAGTAAAGCGGAGTGGAATTTTTCATTTCAGCTCCAATGTTTGGAAAGGCACTGAGTGCTCATAACTCCAGATGAAGTGAAAGGAACATGCAGATCTTTAACACCCATAAAATTCAGCGCAGAAGAGCGCTTATAATAGCTGATGGCTGCGAGGGTGGAAAGGAGCAGGGCTGTCGCTCTGACCCTGCAACCGCAAGCAGGTTTGGAGCCAGAGGTGAGCAGGAAATCTGTTTTCCCTGTGCTGTATCACTGAAATTTCAAAACATTTCGCTCTTTCCATCAGGCTACATGTTAAGACTGTGGGGGGAATATAATGTTTTAAAAGACAGGAAGAGGCAGATCTGGTTCAAGACTGCTGGTACGTTCAGCGGAGGTGTGGGAACCAGCATCCCTCTGCCCATCCCTGCCTGGATCACTGCAGAAACCAGAACGCAGTCTCTCCTCCTGCAGAAGTGATCTCAGCAACAGCTAGAGGATGAGGAAAAAAACCAAAGTCTTAACCCAGACATATCATCTCTCCCTTTTCCAGATTTTCATCTTGAATTTCTGAAAGGTTTTCCTCGACAAAAGCTTTCTTCAGAAATATAGTCCTCCCGAAGTATAATTAAATAGAAATAAAAAGGAGAAGGCCAGGGTGGGGGAGATTACAGGCTAAGAATGTCTGTGATCCTTTGGAACAAGTCATGAAATTTTCTTTGTTTTGCACCAGAAAAAGAAAAAAAAAAAGAAAAAGAAAATTTGGCCTTTTCTTTTAATTTAAACAAGACATTTATTAGTTACTGAAAGCTTTTGCACTTTTGCAGGTGACATTTCGGTTTCTTTAATACATTTCATTTTCTAAGAATGGAACCCCAAACTTCAATCATATGTATGATGTCAGCACTTTCTATTTATTACTGGGTTGCTGTCATATTTTTTAGCCCTATTCTTTTTTATAATAATGAACATTAATAATTGCACTGAAGAAACCTGTACTAAATGTCAGCAGTTACCCTACAGAATCAGCAAGGTTAATCCGCATTGTCTAGGATCATTGAAATAAAGATAACAGGTACTTTTCTAGCACTAATCTTCCACGAAACAAAGAGTAATAATAAATACAAGCTGAAATCCCTGGCAACATTTAGAGTACATTGCTCTAAGAAGACGCTCAGGCAGTGAAGCCACAAATCTCAGCGGTGTCACTCCTCAAACACAGGATCAGAACTGTCAGGTCGTTTTGGATCCCTATTGGCCTGAACACATCAGTCATACTGTGTTTATGTGAGGTTTTGCTATTTAATCATTATTTGAAAGAAGAAAACATAACATTTCAGACACTTGCGGGGTTTTTTCCTCACGTTTGCTGTCCTGTGTGCTATCAACTCCTGAAAGGATCGGACTCTGCTTCTCTGAAAATAAATTTCATTTAGTATCATTTTTGTGCTGAACAAGACACTGAATCAGCAAAATAGAACTGAATTCAATTAATTTGACCCCCTTTGTCTACTATTTCACTGAACTTTAGTTATTTAAAAAAAACCCCAAACACATAACAATTTTTTTCAGTGAAGCTGAAAGAAGTTTTAGAAATAATACTATTTTTAAAAGGACAGCAGTGATAACCTTAGCAGATCTAAGCATGTCATCACTCACCCTGCAAGATGGTCCTAATATGTCTAGATAATGCTTTTAGCTGTTTCTGTTTCTTGATCTTCCCATAAAGGTACCTGAGAACTCCACGACTCCACTCCAAAATAAACCTCAATCACAGTACACTTTCACAAGAAAGTATTTTCTTAGCAGCACTTTCGATGACTGTGTCAAAAGGCATTTTCCTCCTCCTCCCTTTAAGCTGACATTGATCCAAATAGCCAAGATTCACAGGTGTTGAGCTTCAGCTGTGAAGCATTTGATCTGCCCACCCACAAAGAGTTCCCCTGGAAACACACAGCTATTGCAGCAGTTCTCCGCTTGCTATTTAGTTCAACAGCCACTCATGGTCACTTCATGGTCACAAAACCACAAGGCAATCCGGAGGCATGTCCAGATTACCCTATAGCACCTATTGTAACTTAAATAGCCCCACTGTTTAGTCCCTTCAATTGCTTCAAGCTTCTGGTTCTATTATAATGTGAATAAAGCTAATTGGGACTAGTTTGTATTCCAAATAGAGTTTTAAGTATATCTGCACTGAATTAAGTAGAGTAATTCATGGAAATGTTTGAAAGAGGATTTACTACAAAAATCTCACGTTTGTTAATTCACACAGAGGAACAACATCAAAATTGTAATTTAACAGGCAGTAGCTGCTGCACAATTGGGTCCCTTTGCATATGTCAGCCTACACCTGAGTCTCTGTGAGCAGCAGAGCACAGAACTACGTTGGAATTAGTAATTGTGACCTTCAGTCACAAAACCAATAGGTGATGCTACTCCGACAATTATCAGTGCAGTCATGTAACAGTTGTTTGGTTCAGGCAGGCGGCACAAAAATAAACAAGACCTTTACCTTAGGCATGAGCTTTTCATTTCTCATTATTGCTTCTCTCAATTCACACACTCTGACTTCTCATTCCCAAGCAGTTTGCTCTGCAATGAAGACCTTTGCTTGGTTTCAACTTAGTAGTGACTAAATGAGAACGGTGAGTCTGCTGTGTCTCTCGTGTTCTCACCTAAGGAGCCTCAACCTGACTGGACCTAGAAGAGCCTCTCTCACTCGTGAGAAATGACCTTCCCCCTTCCCTCTGAGCCTGGGAAGCAGGCTGTGCCTCAGGTCTGGGAGGGAACAAGGGTTCTTCAATCATCGTGCAAACTCCCGAGGCTTTCCTGCTCCCTGCAGGACCCCAGAATCCAGTTGCTCAGAAAATACAGACGGGAGCAGCAAGAATACATACAGCGTTTTGATATTTTGCGAAACAAACTTGTGTACACCATTTCCAATTTGCTATTTCATGTTCATAATGGTGGATATTTACATATTGCAACAGTTGGCTATATCTTACAGGTCAAAATAATATGTAATTCAAATTTCTAATACCTGTCTTTCTGATGGAATGGAATTCCATTTTGAGCTAAAAAAGACATGGAACCCTTTCTTCTCTTATTCCTTCTCCACAATATGTCTGAGAAATCTGTCAAAAAACAGTAATTAAGAGATTCAGTAAATCACCATTAAGCAATCAGAAGCAATGCACATTACTATTCGTTTTTCAATCCTAAAACATAAAAAATATCTTCCTCTTCAGTAAGACCAATGCAATGTTTCAACATATTTTTAAAATGCTTAGTGAAATGGGAGGACTTATCTTTTATAACCAAACATTTAGAAAGCTTCTCTCCCAAATTTTAATATTCTGTTACAGTAAACCAGTTGTATAAACTATGTTTAAAAACATCTGAATGGTAGAAGCAACCTATTTGTCCATCTGCCAGTGGCATGTATAGTCCCTTTATGTAGCATTTAATAATTAACATCACATATAGAAGGCTGACCTGTTCACACACAAACTCAATTTTTTATTACTGTCCATTGGTTAGAGTGGGAATCATAATTTCAGTCATTTTTGAGACAAACTTTTCCTCTTCTACCTCTTACTTTCCATATAGGCACACCAGAGCATACCGTTTACTTCATATTAACAAATGAAAAATCTGGAAGTATATCTAAAAGAACAGATAAGTTCACAGGGTGGGTGGAGGGTGAAAAACATTTTGTATGCTTTCTGAAGACTGATTTCCCATCTGTTTCTTAGTTGGAAATTCCTTTCATGAAGAAAAAATTCTTACAGTGAAAACACCACTGCCATATTAAAAGAAGAAAGTCCCCAGACTTGAAAAATAAACAACTTCTTTTGGTTTTGTGTGGGGCTTGTTTAACTTCTCTAGCGAGTCTAGTGAACATAATGGCAAACCTGCTTTTTGTTGAAAGATTTACGCGTTAGATGGGCTGAGACATCTCACATTCTGGTTCTTTCGTATCTCAAAGAAGTCATCCTGCAGGCCAAACCCCGCATTGATATTCATAGTATTTTAAAGGTCAAAAACAAGCAGGAAAAAAGTCAAAAAACATTTCAGAACTTGTTTACATGTAAGAGGGAAACCAGAAGTAGGAAGAGAGCACAATTTGTTTATATTTACAGGTCACCTTTTTTAATTCAATGTGCTGTATGCTATCAAAACCAGAGCTTCCAAGGTTAATAGTCTATCAGTCAGATTGCATTCAAGAATCTTTTAAAATATGGTTTGTGTTAATAAATGAAGTCTGAAATGATTGCTTTCTCACTATATCCAATGTTTGTTTTATTCAGAAGCAAAATGGGAACATTTCGAGACTAGCAAGTGATAGCTGGGTAGGTAATCCAAAGACTGAAAGAAGAAGCTCAAAGGTTATAAAACTGTAGTGTTAAAATATGGTAGTGAAGAAAGGACTGAAAAAGTGTTCAGGCATCTGGTTTTCAGGTTTGCTAACAGTGTTAGGACAAATTCTACATAAAGGACAGTTCTTCATTTGTTTTCAAAAGATCAATTTTTTCTCTATTAAAAAAAATTTAAACATCCATAAACACACATACCACTACAATTATGAGGATTTATTTAGGCCAATTTTATAACTACTGTATTCATAAAAAGGCAGTGTGCTGTGTAAACCAAACGCAAATTTTATCTCATTGTTATTACGCTTACACTGGAAATGAGATTAAATATTTAAAAATTTTTGAGTATATTTTGCTCTAAATTGTAATGCAAAAGATACGTGTTCTTTCCTCTGGAATATTTGGCAATTTCAGCAATTCATGAATACAAGGCGCTTCTCAGACCCTTCCTTTTCAAAGACTGTACCTCCACAGTGAACAATTCACCCACATTTTTGCTGGTTATTGTTGGTTCTTGCACCTGAATAGTTTTACAATAAAGCAGCAGCAGGGAAGAAAAAAAAATCTGTTATATGATCACTCCTAAATATTGATTTATATGCACAAAAGTTTCAAGTACGTGAGTGAAGGCTGAACATCTGTGAAAACAGGCTGGCTGAAATCAGACACAGAAAGGACACAGATGATTTTCCACACCTGATAGATATCATGATATAACCATAAAATACATTTACTCCCCTTGGTTATTACCAGAATAGTCTCTACCTACTTTGGCATCCCCTCCCCTCTCCTCCTATCACACTTCTTAACTGAGAATTGCTAAGGGATCATAAAATTGAAGCAGCGGTCTAACAAAACATCAGGGCTTAGATTTCCTAAGAAGTAAAATTCTGTTTGGAGAGGCAAGGTCAAAGTGAAAATACTTAAAAGCTTTGTTCATTTCAGCAAACTGGGAGATCCAGTGCTCTCAGGTTTCAGCAGAGTTGCTAGCAGAGGTTATCACACAGTTATTTTACAATACTATGCAATATATGCATTAGCTAAGGCTTTAAATGCACCTTTGTGGGAAGGAAGAGAACCTCTACCCCAACAACACAGTCAACAGGGATCAGTAGTCTCAAAATGTTCCTAAAGTTCCTCTCACCTTGTATAAGGCAATTAATTGACGGACAAAAACTTTTTAGAATAACTTTTCAAAGTGGAATAACTTTTGGCCTTGATTTCTCTTTGTCCAGATTTTCATCTTCAATCCAGAATTCGTCTGGATGGTGAAATGCTGGAAGATGCTCAGATCAAATTGTCATTAAATTTAATCAGGTTCAGCTTAAGAAAAGACAAATCCTGAATTTAACATATCCCAAGTAGTGTATAATGCCCTATTCAGAGCGCCTTTAGACTCAAAGGAAGCACAGCAGACGAAGAGGAAAATAAAGAAAAAAAGGAAACAAATTAAAGTCCAAATACAAACTTAGCCTAGTGGTGTCTTAGAAATGAAAAATATTCATTCAAGACAATCAAGAAACAGATTTTAAGGGGAAAAAATATACCTACAGCATATTGCAGCACAGTAGATAATGAGAATGACAAATGTGAACTTGTATGTTCCAAAGTGAGACGAAAGAGGGAGAAGTTAGATAAATATAGATACTTACTGTTAGAAGGAACAGTGCTTACTCCTTGTCATTAGCACTTACTGGGAAACAAAACCCAAAACATTCAGTGAAGCAGACAGTCTATTTTTCAGTCTGGCACCGCTCACTGCACTAGCCAGTCCAGCTCTTCCTTGCATGGTGTGCAGTGATGTAGTACAGACATTGTAACTGAAGGAACAAGACAGACATTGGAATAGGCTGTCTGGGGAGATGGTTGAGTTATCATCCCTGGAGGTGTTCAAAAAACATGTAGATGTGGCAATTCGGGATATGGTTTAGTAGGTATGGTGGTGTTGGGTGGATGATTGGACTTCATGATCTTGAAGGTCTTTGCCAACCTATGATTCTATGACTCTATCTTACTAGCAGACCTAGTAAAATGTTTTCAGAGCCACTTATGTTCCAGTAATGAAGAAGCTAACTCAAGTTGTGAGAAGTCTGTTGGTACGATGTCTCAAAAATAATGGTATTACAAGAAAGTAATCTTTTCTCATGCAGAGAAATGGTATATCTTGCAGTTTACTTGAACGGTGACTTTTTCTTGTTTACACTTCATTCAGTTATGCTCTTCTGCTGCTGGTCACTTCTTTTTATTTCTCTAGTAAGCGGAGTCAATAGGTAATGTCACAGAATTCACTGTGATTGTCTGCAGATTTTAAGAACACATATGTTACTCATGTTAGTTTATATTTTTTTAACATGACTCTCTAGACCACCTTCAGAGATTCTCATCACTCAGGGCATACAGTTAATAAGGTGCTATCCTCTCTTTCTGTTCATTAATAACAACATAAATTTCAATTATTCCTAATGCCACTCTTTGTCACATTAAAATTAACAGCTGGAGCTTGATCCTCAGCATCTCTGCAATGAGGAGACCTCACAGTCTTTGCACACCAGCATTTGGCACAAAATAGATGCACTGCACCTCTCTCTGTGCTTGTTTCTGTAGCCAATCTTAAGTCTGTGTAACAAGTGCCCTGCTTCTCATTTCCGACTGAAATAAAATAGAAAGGGTCACCCAGTGTAAAACTTTCAGTAATAGAGTCAGAAATGTCTTATGGAGTTTCTCCAAAATAACAGGAAGGAGGTTAGCTCATGTACTGTTAAGGATGTGAAACTGAGAACTGTCGTATTGGAGTGTCATGAGTGTCATACATGGAGTGTCGTACATGGAGTGTCATGAAGGAAAAGCATGGCATAAAACATGGTGCTTTTGCACAGATCTGTCAGAAAACTTCCAACATGTTTGCTGAAGTTGGCAAGAACTTTCAGATCTGCTCTGATATGCCTGGTCTGGCCTTATACTTCTCATTATTTATTTTTCTATATTTACTTTGGGAAGGCAGTAAAGGCCATGCCTCGGTTTTCCACTATGTGCATTTAAATCTGAACACTTGGAAGAGTGGAACAGAAACACAAGGATAGATTTAATAAAATTTTCTACTTTACTGGTAGCTTCTAGCTTAATTGGAGTTGGAACTGTGATGGGCTGAATTCACACCCAAAACAAGGTGGAGCTAAGGTGATATGACCGCTGCACGTCAAAGGACTAATTTCTGCAGAGATATGCTTGTGCTCCTTTCATTCGTTTTTCTTTTTCGGCACTTCAAGCTGTAGCGTTGCTGCGACACAGATTACTACATTGGTTCAGGAAGGAATTTTTTTCTGACAACTTTGGGAAGAACTCTTACAGGAGTTTATTTAAGATTTTGTCAGTCTTGTGATGCAGGGAGCATGCTACACTTTCTAGGATCCTTTGGGGATTTCACTAAACAAGCTTGACTTTTGTTATGCTCTTCAGCTCCCTTGTGGCACATCATCATCCCCCCAAAAAAGCCACATCTATAGCTTGAGTATTACTATGGGATTGCAGAAATGTTTTTGGCTTCTGATGACTGGCTAAGACAGTTTGCGGGTCCATACATTTGTTGAAGACAGTATCTGAGGATCCATGTCTGCAGCACCAGTCTACGTGCCTTTGTCTCATTTCCCACTCATGATTTGGAGTGCACGTGATGCATGTCTCAGCTTCTGAAAGCTTAAAACCTGCTTCTCTTTTTTCATCTTAATGGATACAGTTCTACCTTACTTTGCTTGAACTGCTTCAATCTGTCAAGCCTATGGTACCTATTTGGTACTACTGCAAAAGACAAGTTGAAAAAGACACTTAGAACTTAATAAGGCATGAAGACTGCAATTTAAAGCCATAATATAAATTTGAGCAAGCAGATCAAGGATTTGGTAGGGGGCAGGAAAGGGAATTCCTTCCTAAACCCGAGTAGGTGATTAGCGAGAACCAGAGACCTTTAAACTGTATGAATTCCGCTATTCAGAAAATCCCATGAGATAGCAAGCACTGCTTATGGCGTGAAGATAAGTTCACATCTAGAAAAAGCAAGACGGAGCAACAATTGTCTCCCTCCACCATCTTGCCAGCCAACTGATGTAATCAGGATGGGAAATAAACGTTCTTTTCCTGTGAACAGCTCTGATTTACTGCCTACATGGCAAAACCCAAATCTCCTCCTAATTCCGTTAAATTTGTGTCTAACACCGCACAGGCAGGATTTTATTGCTATACCTTTTGCACAGAAAGGGAGAGACAACTGTTTAAGCAAACTGGATACTTTCTTAAAAAAAAAAGTTGTTTGATGCAATATCACGTGCCTGATTAGTGCATTAATCTATGTAAAGGCAGTATAATTTGAGGGTGTCTGAATCATCATTAATTATACTTCAAAACTATGTGAAAATATTTACTTTTTTTTTTTTAAAGATCTAGTAGAATTTTTTCTTCTTTTCAGTAATTTACCATGGGTTTGCCTTTTCTTCCCTCCACCCTAAAGTTTTGAGTTCTCAGTAATATGTCTGTGGTTGAAGAGTGCAGACTGTTTCACTCTATAAGAATCAAATCTGTATTAAATAAAGTGTACCTCCTTGTGAACCTCTCCGAGACTTTTATGAAATGAAGTACTTGGGGATAATAAATAATGTGAGTCTTCAGTTTCTTGCAAACTATTTTGGTCTTGAAATCTGACTGCTTAGTTAAATTTCACAAGTATATTGCAGGAAGTCAAATAGTTTTAGTCCATAAAGTTTCCAAACCCCACTGCCTGTGGGTTCTGTAATCATGTTTATCCTTCAGTGAGATGATTTATCTCTTGGTGTTTAACTGAACAGAATATTGTCTTTTATGATCTTCTCCTCCTGATGTACACTTTGTCTACATATTGTTTTCAGAATTCTAATAAGAAGTTCATGAATTTCACAAGTGTGGAGATTCATCTATTTGCAAATTATACATCTGCATCATCTTTCATACCCTGTCTTCATACACAAACTACACTGGTTTCTGGGGGATGGTTTATTGTTTATACTGTAACTGTAGGCAAACTTACTTTCTTCAAATCTGTTGCACTTCACAAAAGCACAACCAAAATCAAAGATGTATGTGAATCAGTTTCATTTTCACTAAAAAAAGTTTTTAGTTGTTCTCACTTTGGTGTGAGATATCCTGCCATTTCCTTTGCTTTTTTCTGTATTAAAAAACAAAAACAAAAACAAAAACAAACCGGAACTCAGAAAAGTTTAATGTTTTGGTGATATATGTGGGGCAAAAAAAATGTATAAATCTCCAACATCAAGGGTTTTTTCCTCTTATTTGTATTCTCTCACATGTCTTGCTTGGGATAGACGTATCCTCAAAGATCCCCTGGTAACACAGACTGCCAGAGTCAAAGGCAGGAGGGACTATAGGACCTCCTTTTGTGTGGCCTTGGATAGCTGGATGGGCAATTCATCATATTTCTTCCATCACAGGAGGGGGGGAGTATCAAGCAGCATATCTTGAAGCATATATTGAAGCATTACTTGAAGGTTTCCTTGTACATCACCTCTCTCAAAAAATTTTTTCGTTACACTGTTTATGTTCCCAAAAGTATATATGTGACTAAATGTACTGCAGTATATACGAATATGTTATATTCTCCATGAGCATGCGTACACACTCATATCTTTCCCATATGCCTCCAAGGCTCCATTCTCATACCATCTCTGTTTGGGATACAGCGTAATCTTATGCTAATGCTCAGTGAGTTTACATTAACAGATGTTGGAGTGAAGAGACAATCCAATACCTTCGGTATGGAACTCAAGATCTCCAGACTCTTTATTGGATCATTAAATACAGGAGTGTACACCTGTATAATTACTACTAGGTCTTCTTTCTGCTTATTTTCACTTTTTCTTGGGTTTTTTTGACTACTTCCAGTATCTTTAAATGTAGTTTTGAATTGCAGAATATCAGATATATGCTGAGAAAGATGCTTTTACTTGCTAATGTAATAGGTAATTTCCTCCTTTAACAGCTATTAATGTTATGTAATAAGTATTCAACTCCTCCCCCAAATGCCCCACCCCCCCACTGAATTACAAAACAACGAATGAAAGCCTTCATGTGGAATTCATTTGCATATGTTATCTTCAAAACATATATATTTGCGGGATAGCTGTACCTTTGCAGAGCTAAATAATTTAATCTCAAAGTCTCATAACAATTTCCAAGACGTAGTTACTCCCTTGATTAGATAAAACTACAAGTAATCTTATCACCAGAATGACAACACACACGTTATGAACTGTTCGAGAGAGCAATGATTGAATCTCAGTGAATGGCACCTGCTTAGGTAGCTGTTTAATAAGTAAATAACTGTAATGAAGAAGTGTACTTGAACAGAGATATGTCTGTAAATCCGTTGAAGCTTTTGCTGTCTGGAAACAGGTTCGCTCAATGTTTGTTGAACATTCACCAACATTGCAGTTCTGGAACTTTTGTTAGACATCATGAATAGTGTCAAGGCTCATAAAACCCACAGATTCTAGGTTGCTCTGCATGGAATCACTGTGTGATTGCATATTTTTTTAATAAAGGATCTCTAACAACCTTATTAATATCCCAGGGACTAACCTGTGTCCTTTGGAATAAAAAGGTTATACGAACAAACATGAAAGAGTAAAATATCCAGGCCTTCCCAGTTCCATTCTGGTTAATGAAATGGGGAAAAACCCCAGCAGGCTCTTTCCAGTATCTTAGCACTTTGGTTTCCAGTAAAATTTAGTAATTGTAAGTAAGAATTAAAAAATGTACAATTAATTATAAAAGATATAGGTTTAAAATGCTCTAAAAATAAAGTGTTACTGTTTTGCACTCAATGTTTATTTCTATTGGAACAGAGATTTCGGTTAATTGTGAATGGTAATATTCATTCTTATGCAGAAAGAAGGGCAAAGTACAAGGACCATTGAACATTACATTTTTCCAATGTTACCTAATTGTAAGAACACCTGTGCTGAATAACTTTCAGCTGATCTATTTGCAGAGTGTTTAATAGTCCTTAAAATTCCTCATTTCTTAACAGTAACGGGCCAGCGATGTTTGCACATTAAGTTGTGTGAGAAATATTTCAACAGAAACTGCTCAAAATACTTATTTTCCTACATTATATCTAACCAGTGGTTTCTAGCAGGGTGCTTACTTGAGAGCTATGCCAAGAAGTACATTAAATAGAAGTGTATATTCTGGGTCATTTTGTTAAGGGTGAAGTGTTTTGTCTTTGCTACAAAGAACTCATTCTAGGGAAAAAAGCCCTAGTGACTCACCTAATCAGCTCAGAGAAGTTGTTTGCATGCCAAATGCTAAAATGGAAAGTTGTCCTCTCCTCCTCCCTCTCTCACTCCTGCTTGCTGTCCTTTGGGTTTTTTTAACACATGGTGCCCCTTGCCCCCCAGTATACTGGGCAGATTTTAACGTCTTCTGTATCCAACACAGTCTCTTCTCTGTTACTTTTATTGCTAGAGAAACTGGAAATAGTTATTTCTGGGTGCTGAGTATTTAAGTGTAATACAAGAATTGATCCTTTTTTTTCACACCCCAAGCCTTAGCAGAGAGTCATCGTTACAAAACTAGACATAAATGTTTGCAGTAACTCTGGAAGAGTCACACGGACAAATGCTAAAGACTATTAATCTTCTTTTGATTGCTCATATCTGTTTAATTCTCCTGAAGTTAAGCAGAAAAGTAGCTGTAGCAGATAATGAGATGAAAATCAGGGAGGGGAAAAGAAGTCAGGAAATGCTTTTAAAGGTGTTTAACTGCCCAACTTCCACAGAAGTCTTTTTGTTTTGGAGAAGTGTGTGATTTATGCTGCCAAGTCAAATAGCAGAAGAGAACTGTGGAGGGTTTTTTTTTGAGGGGGGATGTGTGTGTGGTGGTAGAGAAGAAATGCTGCGCTTCAGACAGATGTTGCAAGTTCAGAGCCAAGATCATTGCAGAGGTTTCTGCAACCTACATTGCAGACAAGGTGATGCTATGATCATAACAATCCATTCTGAATTTAAGCTGTGTTAGTTTAAACTCTGTTTTCCTCTCACCCTGGAATCTCCCTGGCTGCTGCTGGAAGCATCTATGAGCCTCCTTCAGCCACGTGGCTCTCTCCCAGGCTGTTCCTACCCTTAACCTCTTTCCTTCAGTGGTTTAATAAGATGCTGGATGATCCAGTTTTCTCTGTCTGGAAAACTAGTGTTTGTCTACTTGGATCAGAATATTCCCATGGGAGGGAAAGGCCCCAGAAAAAGTCTTTGTGCCTTTTCAGGGGAAGCTACATATGTTCCTTTATCTTTCACGGTGGACTGCATTTGAAGCGTTAGCCTGAGAAACAAGGCAATGATGTATCTGTGTAAGAAGAAAACAATTATGGAATCTAAAACAAGTATAAAAACGTGTTACGTAAAATAAAACTATATAAAGACCGTATTAATGAGATACTTAGAAGATGCTTTAGTTTCATCTGCTTTAAAGAAGAATGTGTGTGAATCCAGGTTCCAAATTAGTATCTCCTAACCTGGAATTCAATGTTGCTCAGTTTCTAACATAGGCTGGACCATGACCAGGTTTCTTCTGCCTGGAATTTCCCACTGACACCCTTGCTGTGAAACACAGAAAAGTAAGGTCTTCACTGCACGTTTGTAATGTATTTTAGAGGCAACAACAAATCTGACCTTGATTTTTAAGAGAAATTGCAGTGTATTTATAAAGTAGGGAGAGCTTTTGGGAATCCATGTGACTTCAGTGTAAATCTTCAATATGCTTTGTAAATGCTCATGGACATAGAGGGTGTCAATGCAGGGTGAATAAAGGATGTGATTTCAGATATCTTCAATAGATATGAGTCTGTAAGGACTTTCTTGCTTTAAATTAGACAGCATACTCTGTAGTTTATATCAATTTACGTTCCCTTTGGTACGTATACCTATCTGGATGTGTCTGATTTTTGGCTCATAATTCTTAGAACTCCAGACTAGGCACTTGAAAAGAGAATATTGTCTTCAAGCGTGAGAAGGTCTAACTTGTCAAATGTTAGACATTGCTTTCTGCACTGGAGGAAGTGGTTTACTTATTCCAAATACAGACCCATTCTCACTGAAGGGCTCAGGGATTGATTTCTGAGAATGCAGGCTGGCAAAGATCTACAGGTCATAAAAAATATGTAGACATCCCTGTGTGTCAGGCTTGCATTGAGTTTTTCCTCCTCTTTGTCTCCTCTCCATGTGATCATTTTAGTCATGTGTAAGAGAGAGGCTGCTGCTGTCCACACTGAGCAGACTGGACTGGCCCTGAAGCAGCCGCTTGACATTGATGGGAAAAGCATCAGGGATCTTGGAAGAAGTGGGAGACACGGGAACTTGCTATGAAATAATTCTTTGAACTGAGACTGGAAATGGACTGTGGCTGTGAGACACTGTGGCAGGGAGCAGGTGAAGAAGAGGAAGAACAGGATTTTATCTGAAACACAGGTATTAATGTTGGCTCAAAGATATTAGTAGTAAGGCAGGTATTGAATAAAGGGTTTTCTGTTTCAGAACTCCATTAGGAACAAAGGGAGAAGGGACTGAAGGTGGTGGGGAGGTTTGTATGATCCACTCAGTTTATAAGATATGCTGGAAATAAGTTTTTGAAAGAATCATTATTCTTCTATTTTTTTTCAGTAAATACTTTACGAATCAGAAAAAAAAACTAAATTCAGAAAGTCATGTCAAGAATTAATTAAAAGGGAGGAGCTGTGCAGTTTTAGAATGTAACATCTATATTCGGATTCTGCTGCTGATATATCTGGCAAAGAAAGAAAGATGGAGGTAAAAAGAAGGATGTGACTTTTTGGTGCACAGGACCTTAATTAAGTGGGGGAGTAAAACTGTAAAGGAAGTTTTATTGGCAGTCTTACAGGTCTTTATTTTATCCTGATTGTGGATCAGAAAGGTTTTTCTTCATCTGTTCAAGAAAATGGCAGATTTTAGATACAAACTCAATGCCTCGTTGTTGACAGCAGGTGTTTAGGCTTGGAGGTGTCATTAAACCATGGGAACAAACATTGGGTGGTGTTTTGTTGCATCATTTATGTACTCAGTGGGCTTTTGCAGCCAATATTTCTTTAGACTTAGAAACAGACCTTGGTGTGTAGTGGGAACCTCGGCAAAACAGAGCTATTTTTCTAACTTTTACCTCCTAAAATGCTGCCTACTTTACTTCCACGTAAATGTAGTAATTTGAAAATTTAGTGATCCACATTTCTGCAATGCAGACTTTCAAATATATATCAGTGAATTATTGATAAACGTATCTACTGTTCTTGTTTCTGGGTTTATGCTGAGCAGAATGTCAACAGGTAATACCCCATCTCTAGGTGGCACCTTTCTCTAATATAACAGTACCCTGTACAGATCAGAGCGCAACTTGTTTAGTAGAGTCTTATTTTACGAACATTATTTTATCATTTCACTGTGCAGGGGTAAGGGTGACTAGTATTTATGTGTCTGTCAGTTCTTCCTATGAACTTTATAATTTCTTGCATGCACAGTCTAAAAGCCTCCTCCCTTGTCTATCTGAGACACTGATGTTCAGGTTTGCTAGTGTATGTGGCCTGCTTTGATCATGTTGCAGTAGGAGAACCATGTCACTAATTTTAGAAGTGACTGGGGACAAGTCGATTTCCAGATTACTCTGAGTCATTCAAGACTGGAACTCTCTTATTTAATTACTTGAATTTCTCATTTATAATTTTTATTTCATGACATTGTGGCATAGTAGTAGCTCTTTCTGTTGGTGGATATCCTTAGTTAGATGAAATGCAGTTTTCCATATATGCTTCACAATACTTGGGAAATCTTTGTTCCTCTGATTGTCCTTTGAGCAAATGATATATGTGATAGCCTTAATCTTGCTTCTTGTTTACTAGGCCTTTTGCGGTAATAATTGCTCTTAGAACTGTTATTTGCGTAGAACGAAATTTAGACTTTAGTTTAAGCTAGCTGTAACCAGAAAAGATGAGTTCTTTCTGAAACTGTTTGAAGCCTCTGGTCATATACTTTTTTCCCCATAACACCCACTTCGTGTCAAAATGTCACCTAAACAGATGTTCGTAGAGTCCAGACCTTCACAAATATGTGTATTTTCTACAAACACAGACTGATTGCTGGACACAAACCAAATGGCAGTCTGAGAAAACAGCATATTGGAAAGAGGGTGTTGAATATGCACCAAGAACATGTGTGCTATGTATTTTTAAAGACACCTGTCAGACTACTGCAGATGTAAGAGCTACAGGAAAACATCTGGCATCAAACAACTCTTTTGTAATTTTTCCACCTGTAGGCAGTGGAAAATATTCACTTCTTATACAATAATTGAATTTCTTTAGGTCAATACAGAGATGAAGAGTTCTGGCTTTTCTTTTCTTTTTTCTTTTTTTTCTTCTATGTAATGTGAGTGTTTGCCTTCTGCTAGTTTTCACATCTTGCTTTGAGCTTGTCCAGTCGTATTGCTAGAGAAAGTGGGACATTCCCTAAGGCATGACTAATGGAGTAGCTATATTCATTCTGGACATTATCCACTCAACGAGGTACTCCTTTTCCCCTGGAAGATGTTTTTCTACACTTTCTTAATTATACCATTTTCACAGAGTTCCAGTGACAGAAAGCTCGTGATCGTGCTGAATATCTTTCAGACAGGTGCTTTTCCCTGGTGAAATTTTAACATGCCCGTATGCTCAGTTCGTGCTGCAGACAACATAGTCAGTGCAAGTTCTTTACTTTGGTTCAGTCTGACTTCTCCTTTAGTTGAACTGCCACCACTTCTGGCAACATGTGACCTTTTATTCCTTTTGCCACCTTCATTTAAATATAATAGTTCATTTGCTTTCCTTCAGACTGGTAGCTGCCTCCGAGGTAATACTGCCCATCATTCCTCATGAAGAATTCTTCCCGCTATAGTAATTCACTTTCCACATTTTTCACACTTGACTGGTGTTTTTGAGCATGGCAAAGTGATATTATAAACTGTCATTCTTATCTCTTTTCCCAAGAACTCTTTCTTGTCTTACCTTACTTGTGGTCCAGAGCCTGTTTTCTATGTGCTCTGACTTTGAGAGATGTTTCAGGCAGCATTGTGGATTCTTTGTCATGTCTTTTCTTGTCTGTCTTGGCCATGGAGTCAGTGGAAATGACCTTTTCCCATCAGTTTCATTTTGAGTTCTGTCATATTTGGCCTGTTGTAACTGCATTGTTATGCACAGCCAGTGAGCTTTCCGTCCCTCAGGATCTGGGAAAAACCATGCAGCTTAGTCCCTGCAGTGGTTTTCTATCTCCCTTCCCTGAAGATCCTCAAAAAATGCTGCTCTTCAGAATTCATTTGTACTTGCTTCTGTTTTTCATCTTATTTGTGCTTTATCGCTTTGTTTAAAAATGCATAAGTTGCATTTTTCTTTTTTATGCTGAGACTATCCCTGACAGAATTCTGTGTCACAGAACACTGTAGCTGCTGGCTAAAAATAAAGACATACAATATGGTGGAAATCTTGGAAATGGCAGAGTGTTTCAGTTCTTTTTTCCCAAATCTGACAATTGAACTGGCCAAACCAAAATATTGGGCAATATAACAGAGAGAGACTTAGCCATAAAGTCTCAGGGGAAGATGCTTTGGTTGACCTAGTCTCACCCTTAATTACAGCTTTGTGTTGCAATGCTCTCCCTAGGTATTTTTTCAAGATTTCCTTTTCCTAGTATTTTGTATGTGAATACTTCTACTTCGCGGCAGGAAGAGTCATTACTCCTTAGACGAATAATATAAGTATAGTACCTGAAGACCTTGGCAGGTATCTTTCTTTTATTGATGTTTTTAATTTTTCTCAAGAGAGATCTCTCATTTCTCTTGTTTGGATTCTCTTAGAAGTGTTGATACATAGACATTGCTGCTTCAGGTATTATACTATAAATCTTAGTCTGTCTCTGGGCCTTGTTCTTGAAAGAAAACAGAAGTTTCTTTGGACTTTCTATAATGAGGGAGAATTGAGTCACCCTTTTATTCTTCCAAAACACCTATTTTAGACTAATGACTCAAAAACACTTCCAATACTCTTCTGATTCTGCTCAGATCATAATGTATCATTTTTGCCTATTTGGATACAGATTCTGATGGAATATGTGGAGGCAGAACTTGAACCATAGCCAATTTCTGTGTTGCAGGTTTATTATCTTTCTTCCACTTTCTTTCCATCATGAAGGTCTTTTCTGTATTTCTTATGCTACCAAGAAAGACACAAGCAGAACTTCTTTGTTGCCTTGTAAGAATCATGTATCTAATAGAAGAGCTTGATGAAGTGATGTCATAGAAGAGTCAGAGCAAATGTTTTTGATGCGTCCCTTAATTTGAGCTTCATTTTTTTTCCCTTGTACAGTTATTTCATACTTGTTCTACAGCAAGATCTGTTGAGTGAGAAAAATGGGACTCCTACCTGAAATTATTCTCCATAAAATTCCTAGATGTGACGTTGAAAAGTATCAGCAAATCTTAAGCCTCCAAAGAACAGTGTTTCACACAGGAGGTGTTAGTTGTGATGCCAAGTAAGAAAGGAAATCAGAATGTATAGTGTCTGTATCATTAAAGTATCATTTAAAATGTGGTCTGTTAGAGCTAACAGAGTAATGGAAGAGAGAATAGTGTAGGTAATCTTATGGCCCTTCAGATGCTGGGAACCCAAAGCTGTGCAGCATCAAACATGCCTCCAGCCAGCCTGCAGCACATTGTACAAGCCCCATCTGTAGAAAGGGTTATCCCTTTTTGGTCATTTGAGCTATTATCAGATTTTCTTACAAGAAAACAACTTTATTCATCATTTCTACAGTCAAACAGAGAGGATGTTCGCGTGAGAACTTCTTGCTGCACTTTCAGATAAAGGCAAGGCGATGCAGGAGGTGTAATTACTGGAACCAAGGGGGAGTCGCCTGCAGAGTCCTCCTCTGCAATGAGCCAGCGGAGTTTATCCTGTGGGCAAGGGGTTTGTGCAGCACAACGCTGTCCTGAAGGCTAAACCGTACATGCAGTGCAGCACAATGCAGCACAACACACGCCTGGTCCTACTCAGGTTAACTGCTGTGTGGACTGCCAACTCCTCCATGCACAATGGTCTGCTGGTCAGCATCACTACACATTATGTTTAGAAACAGTAAACAATTCTCTATATTTGCTGTCTTTCTTGCTGACAAAAAGGCTGAAGATCATACTGGTTTGGAAGATAAAATGTCCTTTTGGCCATTGAGTGGTTCCCTCCAGGTGAGGGCTGAGGTACAGAAAAGAAGCAGTGAACAGTCTTGGTCTCACCCCTTGCCTGTGGTGTTCTTTTCTGGTGAATAAAGGATTCGAGTCATTACATTGTCAATCTGTCAGCTTCTCTGTGCATGAAGGAAGGATTTCAAAACTGCCTAAGCAGGATATGAGCACTTAAGAAGATCAGGTTCTTTTGAAAGTCCCAGACTAAATTCATATGATTTTGATGGATGTCAACATTTTCTCCCTGCTTTTATGAGGGGTGAAGAAAAAAAGCGCTTTCTTCCTGCATATTCGTCTCTTTGCTGGAATAAAATACCACTGCGGTACATCAGCTTTTGTTTTTGTCCAGCTCACAAGTTGTTTAACTATACAAACTGAGCAAAATTTAATTCTGAAATATGGCCATCTCCAAAGTAGACATGCCTAACCTACTTTGATGATGGGCTTCAGGATGACAGCAGGCATTTTAATGGTGCGATATTGTAAAACATCTTCAGACTGAGAGTTAACAGTAGTTCGTAAACTTGTTTTTTGATTACCGTTATTCTGTGCTTTGGGTTTAGGGAACTGGTTTAAATATGCTATAACTGAGTTATGATATGAGTAATTTGAAAACACTAACATTTAGCTGGTTAGGTAGTACTAGAACTCAAGTGCTTTACAGGAAAACTAGGAATGGGAAGGGTCAGAGACCCTGAGTGAGGGGGGGAAATTAAATCAATTTTAACACCCTCCAAAAATTCTCAGTTAATTTTTTCCCTAGTATCTGTTCAAATTGAATAGTTAAAGTTGAAAAGACAATTTGATTGGGCCTTCTTTTTTTTTTCAAAATCACTTTTCTTAAGCAATAGCTTTGGGAAAAATATTGTGTCACTGTCACTACACGGTATCTGCATGTGTTCCCAGCTGTCCTTCGGGGAAAGCTATTGTAGGTAATAGATGCTGCCTCTGAATGAAGATGTATTGGGCCAAATGCTGCCCTCAACTGTGTCAGTGGAACTGACAATACATCAAAGCCCATGAAATAAGTGATTTTCCAGTGGTATAACTGAGGGCAGATTTTGTCTTACTGTGGTCGGGTACGTAGGCAGTTTAAGTAAAGCATGAAGTCTTTTGATCTGCTTATAACCTCTAGTAAAAGTATACGGAGTTATCTGGCAGAATGAAGCTCTTCTGTAAAATATTTCTGCTATCTCAGTTATTGATAACTGTCCAGCTGATCTTTAATTCATTGTGCTGTGTGCTGCATTATTACTTTTCGTACTGTAGCCCTGAGAACATGTGCCCTCTTAACCTTTAGAGGTATTTTAATCTAGAAATTTTTCCCCAGAGATGATGCATTAAAGAACTGTATTGACTAATAATGAGGTGAAAAATTGTCTAGACAGGTTTATTTTTATGTTAAGTGATTAAAATAATTTTTGATTTTGTATCATATTGACATTGTAAATTTACAAAAATTTGGGAAATTTATGGAAAAATTTGCAAAAATTGCTTCTAATGTTTACAGCAGGACAATTCATTACTGACTTTTTTCTGTTAAGCTCTCAATAATTTTCTCTTTCAAGAGATAGAAAGGTTTGAGTTGTGCTGAATCTTTAACTCTCCGTTAGAGTCCTTGTGCTGGAGCTGCACACAACAGGTCTGCAGTAATACAAATCCATTCCGGTAATAGTGAATACTGAATGCCCGAATACTCAAACAATTGCCCAGGCCAGCCCTGAAAACCACGGAGTCTGTGGTGAACCTTTCTTACCTGTGAACCATTGCTGGAAATCCTCTCTCCTCTCATGTTGGTAATATGTTCCTGTGGTTCTTTGCCAAAAACCTTATAAAGTTGAGAACACTGACTTTCCCTTTCTTGCATCCCTTGCTGTTGTAGATTTCTGTGATGTGTTTTGATGTGTAACGAAGTATTTAACAATGCTGGCATGTGAAGTATCATTATTGGTGCCTGGGTAAACTTCACTGGGATGAAGCGGGAATTAATATAGCACAGCTATTGTTTCAGGCTTTCTGCCTGCTTAGTCAATCATATTTGCATGCCTTAGTCTTGCTTCTTGTTTTAATTCTTTTTTTTGCATCTGAAGCAGACAGACTTTTTTCAAAAATCTAAATAAAGCTGCAAGGCTCTTTCACTGTCACTACACTTTAGCAAATGCCGACCTTACATAAACTCATATCAGATTCTGTGTGTGATAGTCAAGCCACAAACTGTCCTCAGTTTGGCTTTATTTCAACTGTTTGGTTAAGTAAAAGTTGGAGTCCTCAGAAATCTAGTGGAAAGAAAAACAAATGACAACTTTCCCGTGTGAACTCTTGCCTTCAGTTTCTGGTCTCCACGGGAAATAGGACAGCAGGAGTTTCCGTCATGGGATCAGGTGTTTCTGGCAAGCAAATTTTCAAATATTCTAACAATTTAAAAGCTCAGTGAAGTACATACAAGTGGAGACAATATCTCTTCTAACTACACGAGGAAGTGTTTGGTTTTGTTGTTGTCTTTCAAATGCATCCATGTCCTCCTGAAAAAAATCTGCCAGAAATTATTCTTGCTGTCATTGATCCATTATCTGAATCTACGAGAATGTGTTTGTTTTTTGTTTCTTTGTTTGCCTGTTGTTTTTCTTTCGTTGCAGGTTTTGGGGTATTTTTGTGTTAGTTTCTCTTGTTTTTCACAGTTAAAGAATTTCATAGATTTCCCAGGCTAAAGAGTCCCTTAGATTTAAAGATTACTTGTAACTCTCACACCAAGTTCTTCCGGAACAGAAATCTTTGCCCAAGTCACCTACCAAGTACAATTTATTTCCATATGACCTGCATAGAAATCATCAGACCTCAGAAGTTATTTTCACATGAGTACAGTTCCTGTAAAATAGGACCGGAATAAAATAGGACAGACCTAGTGACTTGATATTGTGAGTGCACGCAAGCATGCCTAGATCCAGGTGGATATAAGTTAGAGATGCTATTGCAGCTTGGCTTATCTTTTTCAGCACAAATCAGTCTCCAATTCATACTTTTAGAGTAAAAAAAAAAAAAAAAAATTATTTGGCAAGAAATATTTGGAAGACACAGGGTATTTTAAAAAATCTGGCATCAGTGGGTACTTCACCATTTCAGAATAAAAACATCATATTGACTTTTGGCCCTAATTCTGGCTAGTCCTCATTTTTCCTCCTGTTCCTCTCATCAATATGCTTTGATTAAATCCGGATTTTATTGATTAAGGCCATTGTATAACAACATGATCCAGACCGTGACATGAATAATGAAGTGACTTGATTTCTATTCTTGGAAATGGCTGTGAAATATTTTTCAACTCTGTCTGTGATCATTTCGTTTTAGAGTTTTTAAAACTGAGCTATTTCAATGTCTAGACAGTACCCAACCCAAAAGGCACTAATTCCAGTGGGAATCCATCCAGCTAGCACTCCAGAAAACCAAATGCAACCTCAAGTAAGATAGTAAGATCTAATGAATGGCTCTGAGTGAGTGCATCATAGAAATGAGAATATTCATGTTTTGAATGAATCTGAATAGCTTGCCGTTGGGAAAAACAATTCTGAGAGGCAGAACAATATCAGTTATGTATTGAAAGTGTTCAGGAGAGAACCTCTTTCCAGTGAGAAATCAGCAGGTCCTGCCAGCTTTTAAAATTTATTTCTTTTTTCTTCTGGAAGTTCTTTATAGTGTCTACAAGCTGTAAATACCTGTGAGCCTGTGACGTTCTCCTGTTTGTTTATTTGGTGCAAATATTTTAGTTTCTGGTTTGCGTCAAACTTTATGCCATTATTTCAGTAAATTTTCTGGTTTTTTCAACCTCTCTCACTTTCCTAAGACAAAATCTTTGCATATGAATGCTAAAGACTCCTCAGGATATATTTATTTGATGGAGTTGGTCCATTTCAGTTACTCTGCTGAAGAAGGAAGTATTTACTACAAGGGCAATATTCTATCTCAAACCAAATTAAATTCTTAAACAGACTTACACATGTTGTATAATGCCTATGCAGTAATTTTTATTATCTGAGAAAGGTGATTGATAGCATAAATGATATTCTGCACCATTAAATCTAAGGTAGTTTTTGCACCACATACATTCTTGTATGTATTTCTGTGTAAAAAACTTCATTCACGGGGGGGTAACATACCTGTTACATTTGACAAAAGTTAACTTTAGCTCCATTATTTGAGTACCTATCTCAACATCTGTATTTCAGTAGATATCTCAATATCTGTCCATCTCTTTCCTTCCGTAGATTCTCCGAGTATCAAGTGTAGTTTCTCTGGGCCGATCTTCATCTGCAGCAAGCACACTCAATCTGTAAGAATAACACCTGATCAGTTACTTGTATTCCTGCTTGGGCTTCCAGCGAGGACAGTACGTGCCCTACAAACTTAAACAGGGTGCAATGATGGGGTGCAAGGATGTTTAGTGCACACGGAGACTTAGACTGCTACAGTGTGAATACCTGCAAACTCTATTTTTTGGCAGTTTGCAACTCAGTCAAAAAACGCAGACTGGTTTTTCAAAGGAACAACAGGGTTGTTTTTAACGGCTGTTCTCAGGCAAGAATCCACAACCCTACTTGCAAGTGGTTAAACAGCAGGACTTTAAACCTATGCTTTGTCAGAATGTCAGATTCGAGATTTGATATTATAAAGATGTATTTTCCCCAGCCTGAGTCTTGAAATGGCTATTCTGACTCTGTTTTCTCCAAAAGCAATGGCTTGGGGCAGACATCCACCATAGATAACATCAGCTAGTTAAATTTTGGGAAAGGTCCTTTATAGGCAACTGAAAATGGCTTCCTTTAGAAGGAGAAGATTGGCTTTCTGAAAGGGAGCAGGATGAACAACCTGCTTCTGAGAAAGAAATTAGTTAACACAGTACAAGGTGTGCTTAATAACTAATTATATCATTAGCAGTTAGAACTCAAATAGCTTAACTGGGATTCATATATATACAGTTGCAAATGTTCTTTAATATGAGTAGATGGTTCAGAAAAAAACACTGTGCCAAGAAAACAATTAATAAATAATGTCAGAGTATGCCTTTTCATCTTTAATCCATAAAAATCCCATATTATTAATAAAAATCTTTATTGAACTGGTATACAAAGCAGAGTAAAAACTGTGCTGTATCTAGCAAGGCCATAATTACTCTGCTAGGCAATTCAGGGGTTAACTGTTTGTTACTCTTACTAACAATTGCAGAAGGAAATGGTCCTTCACTAATTGGCAGATATTGGCTTAACAAAACAAGGCTGGACTGGAACACTAAACAGCCTATGTTAGGTAAGCAGTGAAATTAAGAGAAAATACATATCTGCTTACGATACAGATGTTACACATTTGAAATCATAAGGTCAAAACTAAAAGCAGTGGAAGGAGATGTATTTAAGTTTCCATGGGTTCATCCCTGATAACATCTGATCATTTGCAGAGAAAATCACAGAAATTGAAAATACTGCCTGTATTGGCTTAGTGAACGGACTTTTCTGTTTAGTCATGTATAAGGATAGGTGTGTCTTTTATATCCTAAATGTAAGGATGTGAAAGAAAAGATAGAAAAATTGTAGATTTGACTGGGTGTCACCAAATTTCTTTCTAAAATAGTATGTAAAATAAAGTTTGAGTAGTGGATTTTCCTCAGACATATGAAATGGCATTAGCACACGTTGTATACGGTCCATTGAACACAGGCAAGGATTTGGGTATGAAAAACAGCTGCACAGTACAGTTAGCAGCCTTACCATAATCCAAAAAGTAATGTGTCATGCTCTCTACCTTTACTGTTAAAGTTTGTCTTCTGCTATACAAGTGGTATAGTATTAACTGCCAGAAACAGAAAAGATCATCCAGCAGACTGCAAAAGTTTCTGAGACTGTTACAAAAATATGGATTAAAGTTAAAATGTTAAAGTTAAGACAGAAAGGCGTGGCATACTCTGGTATAAATCGGGAGGCAGATCAATAGAATAAAAAAAGGAGTTTCTCTGGAGCTGCCACTCAAGACAGGCTGAATAATATGTTGCCTAAGACTAGATGAATGAAACGTGCACTGGTACAATGCAAGATGAAGTATAAATATCAGCATGACGTAATGAAAAAGAAACACTTTGGTTGTGGTATTCTTTGTGAGGTGGATTTAGGTGAAGACAGCAGAAGAGAAATTAGTCGATGTAGACCGCATAGTTGCCACCTCACGTATCTCAGATCATCCCTGGCCCTGGGTTTAATAGCCAGGAGACTCCACTGCATGGTCATTATGTCAGTCAAACCCAGGTCCTACTGACAGCACAGGGGAGGGGAAACCCTCAGCTGTGTGAGCGTGAGTGTTCATGTTTATTCCAGGCGGCTGCAAATGGTAGAGGGCAAACATTACGGCTGCTAATATTCTCGAGACGTTGTACGATGTGCTTGCTGAGATGAAACACAGGCAGGGACTATTTCACCTCAGTTTTCTCTGAGGAATTGTAAATCACCCTCATGAGATATTCAGTAACACACACAAGATCAGCTGTTTATCAGCCTGTTTCAGATGGGTTGGTGTAATGGTTTCTACAGAAATTCTCACTCCTTGTAATTCAAAATATGGGTCCTGGAGCACCAATATATGAGCTTTAGTGCAGCAGGCTTTAAGGAGGAATGGAGTTTTGTCTGCCAGCAGAGGAAAGGGCAGAACTTCTCCCCTTTAAAATGCAAGATATAGCTAGATTAGAGGATTATATTTCTACCAGCCATCTGACAGGAGCTGCTGGGGTAGGAAGTAAGGAAGAGACGGGGAGAGTGGGACAGAAGGAAGGGGTTCATTTCTCTGGCTGTATCTGTACAGAAGTTGAGAAGGCTTCAGTGCCTTTCGTTACTTCAGTTTCCTCATTTGAGATTGTTTGGAAATTTCTTCCCCAGTCCTTCTCAGCCTTGTGCAGCCAGACAAGAACAAAGTCTGATGCTTTGCTATCTCACACCTACCAGCCTTCCCTTTTTACTGAATGCTTATCATCATTGTCTTCTGTTATGACTGAGAAGAGATTGCCCCTTGCCATCATACTGATTGCTGTCATTTCTGAACATGGATAGGAGAGGTTTGGTGAGCAGGAGGTTTCAGACAGGCAGGCATTCATGGAAGGGGTTTCAGCCCTCTGCTTAGTGGTGGCTGGAAGTGATTTTAGGCAGCAGGCAACAGCAGACGTGACAATATACTGAGCTTCTAAGGTGATGTGAAAGGCATTGATTTTCAGCCTTATAAGTGTCTCTTATGTGATGGGAGAAAAGTGGAGTACAAACAACAGTCTGGCATCAAATTAGAAGGTGGGTATGCCAGTACCACACGCCTGGAATAATCAAATGAAAATGATGGTCTTCAAAACTCTAGTTCAATGCACTACTGTAGTCTCAGCCAAGTCAGCAAAGACGTAGATTAATTCAGCCTTGCCTCTTGCCTTTTTTCTTGCTTAGCTTGAGACAGATTGTATTTACTGCATAGGCCAGCAATACACCAAACTACAGCAGGTTCATTCCTTAAATGTCAGTTAGTTTTACGAGCTCACATTTAACAAAAGAGGATGCAGAGTAAGAAACTCATAGATATTTATGCATAGACCTAACATTTGTTGAAAGTTGTAGAGGCAGAACAGGACATATAATATCTTTAAATGTACTGCATTGCGATAAAGGGAGAAATAATAAAGGAGACTACTGATCAGCTGTTGCTCCAGATTTAGGGAAAGAAAAAGAACAGGTGGTGTTGGCAGCACACACACAAAGTCGTGTATACTTTATTCTGGGAGTAACAGCATGCAAGGCTTGGAGCCTGTGCTGGCAAACTGATGAAATTCCAAAAGTATGTGCTGGTACACATGGGAGAAGATAGATACTTAGCAAACATGTATACTGGACACTTCCTTTATTTCTGTTGTCCCAACTATATCCAATACGTAGTTATGTAGCTACCTGTTGGATTATTTTTTCTTCTTCATCAATCCACTGTATAAATCATAAGCCAAAACTGTAGTAGTTTCTTTCATGCAACAATCAGAAATCTGTCGCTTGTATGATGCTGGGAGAACTGTTCTGCCTATGACGTAAGATTTCTGTGATGTTATAAAAAAAGGACATTTACCTGAATCTCTGAGTTCTTTTATGGGAGAAAGCCTTATCTTCTGGTCTATTTGTAACATTGGACAGAAAATAATTTTTCTTCTGATATGATTTTGTGCCTAAGACTAAATTTCTGCTACAGGTGAAGTCATGCCAACGCACGCTGCCTGCAGGGTAGGATTCTTATTACTGTCTCGGAGCAGCATTGTCTTCCAGAATAGTTCTGCATTCCAGGCCTTGCTTAACATCATGGGTGCTCTAAGACAGATCTACCTCCAGTGAAAAAGCTGCCTGAAGAACAATACTCCTACTGTTACAAAGATTTCATGCTGAGCATTTTCAGGAAAAACACAATTTTTTTTCTCTTTCTTAATAATTTTAGGGACGACTCCAGGGAAGACAGCAATCGCTTCACAACAGATATTAATTATCATTATAGATTATTACTTAATGATGAGAAAGGGTGATGAGAGAGAATACATGTGTGTATAAAGATGTTGTAAACCCAGTGGAACCCAACAAAACAAATTTCAGTGTTAAGAGGAGACTACATTTCATATTTGTAATTTTCCTTTTATGGTGGAACTTGACTCAGGGGCAGAATTTTTATAATTGCCATTGGTCCCTAGGTAAAATTTGAATTATTCCTTTAAAAATTGCCCTTAATCCTCTCAAATCTCTTAGTGGAACTCAGCTCAATGTTTTCTGATACAGTGATATTTCACACAAGGATTGAAATAAGTAGGTAGGGTGTTTTCTCAGATTATATTATTTTTATTTTAGTATTTGGAAATGGAAATGGAAATGACTGTTTTATCACCACATTCCTATGCCAGCACGTCGAGGGAGGTAATTCTTCCACTCTACTCTGCTCTGGTGAGACCTCACCTGGAATAGCGTGTCCAGCTCTGGAGCCCCCGGCACAAGAAAGACGTGGAGCTGTTGGAGCAGGTCCAGAGGAGGACACAGCAATGATCAGAGGGCTGGAGCACCTCTGCTGTGAGGAAAGGCTGAGTTGGTTCTGTTCAGCCTGGAGAAGAGAAGGGTGCAGGGAGACCTTACTGCAGCCTTTCAGTACCTGAAGGGGCCTGTAGGAAAGATGGGAAATATTTTTTTAGCAAGGCTTGTTGTGATAGGACAAGGAGCAATGGCCTCAAACTAAGGGAGGGTAGGTTTAGCCTAGATATAAGGAAGAAAGTTTTTGCAATGAGGATGGTGAAACACTGGAGCAGATTGCCCAGAGAAGTAGTGGAGGTCCCATCCCTGGAAACATTCAAGGCCAGGTTGGACGGGCTCTGAGCAACCTGATCCAGTTGAAGATGTCCCTGCTCACTGAAGGGGGGTTGGACTAGATGGCCTCTAAAGGTTCCTTCCAACCCAAAGTATTCTATGATTCTATACTAGAACTTATATATATTCTAAACCACAGAGTTTCTATAAAGACTAGTGCTCTACACTGACTCAAAGTGGAATGCATCTGTAGCGTGCCCAGTTCCTTAAGCCTGAAGCAAGCAGGTATTTTGCACTAGTACGGAAAGAAACCCCCAAAGATTCCTCCTGCTGCTTAGAGTAAGGTGTCTTTTTCCATTGCTGTACAGTGGTGCTCTGTGCACAAGTACACAACGCTTCTGCTAAGTAAGGACATCACCACCTCCAACATGGTAGACGAGTTGTCAGGTCTAGTATGTACCATATGGTGTTGGCATACGGTAATGACAGGTCAGGCTTCAGAGTTTCACGAGTGCTAGCAGAGGCGACATGGCCTTTTCTAGGTTCGCTTAGCAGCGAGTAGCTCGCCCCCAATGCCCTGCTGTTCTGGGCTGTTTGCCCACACGAATTCCCAAGAAATACTCATCCTTGACAGCAAGAGGACTCCTCTTCCCATTGCTTCTCTGCAGAGACAGCAGCAGGCTCAGCTGCAAAATTATGCTTGGTGTTTTTCTCTGCAGTGCTTCGAAGCAGACCTGCAAACCTGACAAGATGGCAATGTCTCTGAAGTGCAGCGGAGGCAGTTGTAGGACCCGGGTGGCTGGTCGTGCTAACCAGCGATGTGTGTAAGGAGTGAGAGCGGAAAGAGCAGAAAACACCTGTAATATGTAAGACAGAGACTTAGTATCCTTTTTCTCACAGCAAAATTGTAAGTTTTGTGCCACTGCTGAAGATTAATAAACTTCAGTCACACAATAGCAAATGAAATTAATACTGATTATTTGGGGTTTTTTAAAGGTGAAGATGACTGGCTTTGAATCTAGCCCACAACGATGAAATAGCTGGGGTAGTTAGGTTTCCTGTGCTCTCATCAGAGCTTGTTTCATATGTTTGCTCTCTGAGCCACTTTCTAGCTCAAAATAAAGTGGAAATTTTTACACAGAAGTCTTAGGTAGAGCTAGCATGTAGAGCTGTCTCTTGTGTGATATGGATTTCATCAGTGTACTGTTTAGAATATAGGTAATGGAATGATGGTTACAGTTAATTTCTGCTGAAAGGGGAGTAAAGAAGATAACCTTCACGTCTGAAAAATTGTTGTAAAGGGGACTGAATGTCCTAATTTGAATGTCCTGTTATCTGTGTACTGAGGAAAAAAAAAAGGAATAAAAAAATATAGATATTTGATTTAGATTTTTCCAGAGAATACAATTAAAATTGCAGAATTATTTCCATGGACATTGTTCTTTGAATACAGATAACAGCCAGTACAACATAATTTTGTATTTTTTATATAGAACATAAAGTGCCAAAACGGAATGGCTGAATTCATGCTGGAAGAACTGAATTTATATGAAATGTATAATTATTCTCTGGTCTCCAGAAGTAATTAAAACTGGAAAATAGGATTGCAAATGAGCCTTTTGATGTGACATCAGTAAATCTACTGTAACCAAAGGATGATGGGCTGAACCACACCTTTCACATAATCTGATTGAGAATGTGTTTTGTACAGTGAAACTTACTTTTAAATAAATTGTAATTTTTATGCAGTGAAATAAACCTGTTATACAGAAAGGCATAGATTATTTTACACAAGTCAATCAACGATGGCTTACAAGTGACTCATAAAATTGATTTTACATAAACAGGTATTTTGCATATTATGCAAGAAGGAACAAAACAAAAAGTGTAAGGTAATAAATGAAATTACCTCAAGTGTTTCTCCTCTGTTTCATGTAAAGGATCTTTAGTTGATAGCACATATGGGATTTGGAAGCATTACATTTCTTCTAATCAGCTGGTGCTGAAGTGAGAAGATACTCTCGAATATTTTGTGTGGAGGTATGCACAAGTTATAGATAACACCTTAATATGCTGCTCTTTCTTTTTGGGTATACAAAACAGCTTACCCGATCAGTGAAGAATGCTACCTACTAACGAAGTACTTCTGTTGTATACTCAGGAACTTTCTGCCCTGTAGTTGCTGGTGAGAATGAAGAGGTATGCAGAGAATATGCCACCCTACAGCAAGATGTTGTCTGTTTTGGGGAGGTGGTAGGGATTCCTCACATTTATATTTTAATACTTTATGTGATCACGTAATTATACATCATCATATTGCATGTAGCCCAAGGGGAAGCGTTAAAGTTATGGTTTCAACCCTAAATCTTGCATTTCCTTACTAGTGAGCAATTAATTTAGGATGTTACTTGCATTTTAATACCTTTGGGCTGATCCTGTCCCTATTAAAAGAACACAGCAAACTCCTACTGGTTTGGAAAGTTGAAACCCCTGTGTGTAATTCATATAATTGCATTTCATACCATACATAATGATATTATGCTTTTCTAGGCTGTTCAATAATAATTTTTTAAAAATTTTTCCTATGTTTGTATTTAGCATGACATGCTAATTAAGAGGATGCAGACATTTAGCAACATTATTAAAGAATAAATTAAATGTCAATTAGTGCTGACATTATAAAGTCAGAATTCTAATCCACAACAGAATTTTAGTTCAGCATATTAATCCATGCTCATTTGCTTCTTATGTGTGAGGTTAATATTTATCTTCAATTTAAATCTTAAATAATGTAAACTTTTAGAGAAAACATTCTGTACATCATGGAAGAGTTTAAGTTCCCTGTAAGGTATGTTCCTTGAAAAGGTCAGGTTTTGCAAGTATAAGCTCAACAGTATTTTTGAAGTTATTGCCATAAATGCCCTGGATTTCCTTGGAAATGAAATAAAACCAGCACAGTTTCTCACCAACGCCTCCTAGGTATATATAAAAAAAAAATCATTTGTGTCTAACCCGTTATAGATTTTAATCTCTTTGTAAACTTCCAATTTTCCAATATTTTCGTTAAGGTGAAGGACCCATATTAATACCAGCATCTTCCTGAGAGAGACAGAAAAATCTGTGCTTTATTATAATAAATCCATTTTAAAAAAGAATAGAACAATATAACACACTATTTACAAATAATAGCCTTAAGTTTACTGCTTTTTTAACAACCAAGCTAGACCTCCAAACACTGAATAGTAATTATGCATTAAACAAGACAAAAACTTTTTGCTGATATTCAATAATTGAATTGCAAACTGATGATTCTAATACTTGTGAAATATTTTCTAACTTTCTTGAAGTCTAAATTCCCTGCTGAAACTCTCAAAATGTTAGATTCCTGCCTGTTCATTAATTAATTACTTTAAACAAGTTTCATGAATGCAATAAATAAAAAAAATATTATTAGTTTAGCTTAAACATCTAGATATACTTCACAGATACCATAATGTTCACATTCCCGTAATTAAACATATGCAGAAGTAGTTGTCTAAATTAGTATCCAATGAACAAGAATGTGTGTCTTAACTGTGAAAAACTGGAGAAATAAAAGACTATAATTTCTCTTAAATATTGAGGTAGAGAAATAGCACATACTGGCCTGATCTAACCCATATGATTCAATGGAGAATTCCACGATGAAGTACCACAGAATGTGTTTCAAAATCTGCCAGCTATTGATAATTGTCCAGGAGTCATATTCCAGACTGAGCAGCCTGACTCTGTTTTAAGCCAGCATACAGCTTTTTCTCTTCCATTGTTTAAACCTGCTTTGGAGCAAGCGTTTCTAGAAGGAGAGACCAAGTGAGAAAATCTCACTCTCCTAGCAAACAGGTAGTTTCTGGCTTTCCTTATCAACAAAATTTTACTTTGTGACATGTAGTGTTCTATGACCCGGGGGCTGTGGAAGAGGCTTTGGCATGCGCAAGGTTGGGGTTTTCTTTTCAACTTTTTCAGCAAGTATCTCTTTCTAAAAGGCTTCCTGCAGAAACACAAAGTATAAGTTTCCCTCACCTAAAGAGCATGAGTTCATTGCTTTGATATCACCTCAGTGCTTCCAATTTTTATAACTGCAGTTTTGGCACAAACTTGCATGTTGTTTTTGGGCAGTATCAGGGAGATGCATTGAAATAATTAATAGATTAAATTAAACCAGAGCTAATGTATTTGGAGAAACAATTCCCTCAATTTTTATTATGACTGAAGATATGCAAGAAGTGAAGTCAAGATTGCACACTAGCTCTCTGTTAAGCATACAGACAAAGGACTGGATTTGAAGAGCTCAGGGTGTGTAAAGATGACATTGAATTGGACAGAGAAAATTTTAAGTACCAAATCCACTCATCAAGCATTTAAGTACTTAAAAACAAGAAATCTGAAGAGTGTATATGAGTCCAATTCTAGGAGATCTCCAGTGGGACCCAACTGAGTTGGAATAGTAGGAATATCTAATTCATCTGTTGGCTGTCTGCTTTTGGCTTGACATTATAAAAGCACCACACTGGGAGCGGTCAAAAGAAATGAGATATTGAGGTCTTATCAAGAGAGATATTTCTTACAGCATTTTATACATGGGACTCTGGTCTAGAAATGTGTCCCCAGAAACATAATTTCCTTTTTTCACTAGCTTGCTCAGATTTTCACGTGTTTTGTCTTTTGCTGAAAATGTATTTATATTCACTTTGTAACATGTGTTTTACTCAGTTATTTCCTTACACAAAAATATTCCAAAACTCAGTGTCTCTAGTGCTGGTATACCTGGGCAAACAACAGTGGTGTTGGTGACTTAAAACGCAGATATTTACCACAGCAAAAAATCAGCTGGAGACACAAACACCCCATATTTACATCAGGAAATGCTGTCATGCTTGTTTAATTTAAGATTATTCTTAGTTATTTGAGATACAGATGTTAGTTTATTACAGTGTAAGTGTTATGAATGAGAAGCAATAACAAGAAAGTCATGAATATTAATCTTCTGTCTGACACAGATGCTACTATTTTGGCACATATCTTTAAGGTTGGTAGCTAAAAATAAGTTTATATTTTTATAATCTTTGCCCAAAGACAGATCCAGACTTGTATATGGTAAGTATTAGAGACCAGATGCACTGGGAAATAATTGTAGCTGATTAGTGGTGATTACATCATGATCGGACCTCCATTTTAAATAAAACCCAGTAACATGATAATTTTTTACTGCTTTATATTTCCAAGCAGTGAAATGGAATGAATTATATTTCTCAAGCGCTGATGATTTAAAGACAGTTAATGTTCATAAAGAATTTGGAAGAATTGGTATTGTTTGAAATTTATATACAGAAGAGTGTAGTGAACTAAGACCTGAGCTTGTCACTATGTATTTAATATATATCTTTGTAATGGCGCTTTCATTTAACAAATGAATAATTTCACTTTATTTGGTGTAATAGTTTAAATGAGTATTGCATCATATCTTTTTGATAATTTTGATGCTATGTTCAATAAATTATATTATTTTTGACGAGCGCTTCTATTCACGGTGTTAAAAAACATGGATATGTTGATCTGCATTCTGCTGTCATTGGTGACAGTAATCACAGCTGCAGCTTATGCAATGAGCATAGCGCAGGGAAAGTCGTGTCAGCCTTGTATAATAAAGACAGCTAGAGCTATTTCAATAACAGCAAATAAGTGAAGGAAAAACACAGATAATGGAAATGTTAATTCATTTCCTTTAAGAAGTGTTTGGCTGTAAGTTGTGTGTACATTCAATAGCTATGTCCATGTTTTGTGGGCACTCAGGCAGTGAATCCAGCCGCATTTCCAGCAGAGAAGACAGAAGATGGCTTTTAGGTTATCAAACCTAAGGTCAAGTTCTTCAACAATATGCGTGGCTGGTGTGTATTTTAAGTGGTTGTTAGGGGGTGTTTTTGCTTTTAACAAAGAGAAAAAGGGAGGAAGGGCTGAATATAAATCAACGCTTCTTTCATCTGCTATGAATGGTTATACGGAGACAAACGACATTTTTCTGCTTTCCCGAGAGCACTTGCATTCACAAGGAACCTGAACCTATAACTCTCTAGCATCTAAAATGTCTCCTTTATTATTTTTTGTTGTTTCTAGTCAAGTGCAATTTAAATTATATCTTACTATTTTCAGAAAGCCACGACCTTTCCTTCTGGATTTTTGCTCCATTTCAATGGCTGACCTAGAGTTTCAGAAAGGTGACCTCCTTTCCTTTCATAGGCGTACTCTGGTACATGTGAAAAATGCTCAACGTAACTAAGCTGTTCTGTTCAGTTCCCTGGGTACATTATTCTGCTTCTGCTTTGGGACAGTATTAATGTAATATGTGGTGACCTAAGTGGAGGTACTGTATTAATTGAAAACAACCCTGTATAAAATACATGCATTTTCTGTCTGCAGTCAAATAAGGGGAATGGTATTTCCTATGACTGTATTGAATTTCTTCAAAGGGTCATGCTTGTGTTTAAACCTTACCACAAAACCACAGAATCCACACCTTCTTAGTTACATATAAAAACACTTCAGATATAACAAGTCCTGACTGAATATGTACTGAGCTTTCAAATCAAAAACCTGTAAGACTGTAATTCTTATTAGATACCAGATGCTTTTATTTTCTGTGGAGACCAAAGTTTTCTAATTTTCTTGTAATAGGATCATCTTTAAAAGGTTTTTTTTTCTTTTAGGAAAAAATACAAAATCCCAAATTTGCAGTGACTTGTCCCAGGAAAATTTGGGTTTCTTATTATTACAGTATTCTTTAAAACACTTGCTCATTGTTTCTGATAAGGAAAAGAACTCCACAGTTTCAAGTTTTATTTTATTATTATTTGATGGAAATTGTTTTGTATTTTAAATAAAAGCATATTTAAATTAGTTTAATGTCTCTCACAAGCCTGGGTGATCAGTGGATGAAGTTAAATAATCATCCTGCTCTTTTGATCCTTCTGGTTGTTTTTCTGCTGTCTCAGTTCCCCGATCTAGTTCACGAAGCAGCTGCACAAATTCATGTCAGAGCTAGAGACAGTGTGATAGAAACGAAAGACCTGCAGAGGGGAGAGCGGGATCTGCCTTAGACAATGCTGGGATTTATCATTTACAATATCAGCTCTGGCTGGGATTCACAGAACAACTCAAACTGGTCAAAAATTGAGGCTGATGAGCTCCTGTCCTGCTTGTGCTGATGCTGGGAGGATATACCAAAATTAAGAACTGTTTCAGAGAGCTGAGCTGGCTGCAAACCCTCCCTACCAAGCGCTTGCTACACCAGCGTGCAGGTGAGAGAGCAGGCAGCAGCCTCCTGAACAACAGGTCTTTGCAAAATCCCTCAAATAGCGAGGAAACAAACCTGAAAACTGCCAGTTTGCTTCAAAGAATAGATGGACTAGAAATCAAGTAAGTTGCCACACATTTTTTGTATTTGGGCATTAATATGGCTTCTGACATGAACATCAGAACTTCCATTGACTTTTGGGAAAAGGTTTTCATCTCAGATGACTCATTTTTCCACCAGTGTCTCTAGCTGGGGAGTGGAACAAGGAACACACACAGAATTTTAAACTTGTTTCTAAGCACAGCAATATGATAAAAAAATGCACCTTGATCATCAGAAAAATCTGTCTGGTTCATGCAGATTTTATAGCAGCACTTTAAAATTGATTCCTTTTCTGGGAAAGCCCCCCACAACTTTCTTTGGATTTCATTATAGGGAATTAAAATATCCTGAGAATTGTGTTAACGTTATGAACTTCTGGTGCCATGAGTTTTTGAAAAAGTGATATGACATTATGATTCCTGGTTGTTATTGCTATAGGTAAAAGCTGGGGGCATTTTACTGCTATTTTGGCACTGCACAGTATCATGGAATGGAGCCTCACTTTTTTTTTTTTTATTATATATATTACATGGAGAAACCCTAAAGGTAAAGAAGATTGAAATCAAATAATGGTCTAATACTCATCAGCACATCTGTCAGAAGGCAGGGTGTGTAATTTTTATTACATACAAGTGGGATTTCATCTGCAGGGGAAGCCAACTTTCTTTTAATCATGCTGTGCTTGTAGCCCACAGAGCAGGCTTCTGTCAGGCACCCAGGTGGGCACAGGTGACTTTAGCTGAGGAAGTTTCAACATTAAGAGGTGAGTACAGCTGTGAAATAAGGAGTGATACAAGTTGCACATGCATGAAACGTGTAAGTTTGTAGAAATTCCTCTTCAACAGGAAAAAATCATAGGCAATGGAGAACTGAATATAAAGATATTTTTAAAACACATAGTCTGCCTTGCCTGATACCCTCCTGCTATTTTTCCACTGTCAAAAGTTCACGGTTCTTTCTTCAGAGAGTAATGTGCGCCTACCTGTATTCTTGTTCCCACTTTAAAAGTTCTTGTCATAAAAACATTGCTTGCTTAGTGTGTTACTTAAATATCCTCCATTCACTAATTGCCAGTAGGGGAAGATGTGGTAGCAGCAAAGCTCCTTCATGGCTGTGTTAACCCTTAATGAGGAGTGTGTTTATTGATGGAGGAGCTAGTTATGGATGGGAAAGCAGAACTCGAGTTCCTTGTCCGCTGGTATTTCTCCACACCTTTGTCAATAAAATCAAGAAAGAAGACTCTAAAGTGACTCTACAGATAAAAGTGAACAGCTGTTTGCAGTTATTTTACAGGTTGACTTACGATAATACACGATTTGCTTTATTTATGTCCAAATCCATTTTGTGTTTTTCTCTGGTTCGATGAATCGGCAAAGACTTGTGGATGCAGGAAACATCCTACATACTGCAAACAGTGCTGCAAAACATATTCTAGAAGGACTGAGACAGAAAAATACCCTTTTTTTTTTTTTGGTCATGGTTCTGCACCTATAATATTCTTTACAAAATATCACTAGAAAAATCTTTGGAAATCTAAAATACATCAGAAGGTGTATCTACATTAGAGTTTTAGTTTGGAGAAGAAATGAGATTTTTAAGCAAATCTCTTGATTGTCCTCACTTACCTATGCTTTGGTTCATATCTTGGGGCATTTGAATTGGATTCCTTTTTTATGAAACTAGACTGGAAGGTACGGTCCAGGAGATTGCAGATGTACTCCAGCTGTGAGTAAGCATTCTGTCCATGCCATCAGACTAATCGTATTCCAAAGTAAAACTTCCCCAAAATACGTATGTGGGTGACAGGTCCCCAACACCAACATTTTTTGTTCTATAAATGCACTCAGGCTATGCTTCTTGCAAGGGTAGAACAGCCTCTGTACAGTAACAAGATACTCTACAATCAGAAGATATCACTTTGTTCATGGCCTAGATTTAGGCCTACAAACAATGACATTGATTCATTGTCTAACTAGGCCACCTCAGCTGCAAATGTAATTTTAATTGTATGGTAGACTCGCATTGCATGTTGCTGCTTGGGTAAATGCTTCTAGAAATCCCTGCTGCACTAAGGTATTGCTTAACATAGTGGTCAATGATAGACCAAAAGGCAATGGAAATAAACTTTGGAAAGAATGAGATTACAATGGTCTCTCTTTTTAATTTTCTTTAGCTCATTAGCAAAGCTCTGAGTTTATTCAACTGTGCAAAATGGGAATTTCTGAGGCACAGAAGGACAAAGTTCTAGAAAAAGTTCAGATGAAGTAATAGAATGAATTTTTTTGGGGGGGATAGGTTGTTGTACAGACTTCTACCCACTCTCTGTAAGTCTGGCAGTCTGAGAAAAATAGTTTCTCTCATAGGAAACAGAATGATGCATAATAGAAGGTCTTTCGTGTGAATTCCTTGTTCTCTCAATGTAACCCTTACTAGGACTTATGCATACTTGTGAAAACTGTCTCTACTCCCTTGGTAATTGTGTCAGTTTAGTGTCTGGAAATGGAAGTTCAATAATGTTGACACATACAGTCATTTAGAAACCTTTAAAAAGTTACTAGAACTAAGTCTCTGTTGGAGATTGTACTTCTTTGTTCCCATAAACTGGATGTATGCCCTAAGAGAACTGTCCATGCATCCAAGGAGAAAGGAAACACCCTGAAGAAAAGAAAAAGCATACTCTGAAAATAGACTGTGTCTCAGACAGATTTATTGGATAAGAATCTATTCACAACAAGTAGTACAAATAGGTTAATTTGTTTTCTTCCGTAAGACAGCTAACTGCATGTGAGGTAGGTAATCTGAGTTGAAGGAGATAAAAAATAGTAATGAAGTTTTTAATGGCTATCTCACCCCAGCTGAAATTCTCAACAGAGTTTGTTAAACTTTGAATGAGCAACACATGTGCTTTGAGGTTTACAAACACTTAGAGTGCTGGATACGGAACCAGTGAGTTGAAATTTACTGTATTAATGATCATATCAATTGGTAACTCATAATTACTTGCATTTCTATTTTTGCCCCATATTTGTAAACATATAATTAACTCAGAGTTGAAGGGATTCAAATAACTGGGAACTAACATGGGAAAGTGAGTCTAGGAAATGAGTTCAAACAATTCTTAATTAGTTTTTGTCGGTAGTTATTAACTATGAGATTTCAACAGATAGAGTACCAGATTTTTTTTTGAAGGACAAATTGATCAGCGTATCTTCATAATTTGTCTCTGAAGTCCTTTTTACTTTCCATGTGATGCAAAAGGCAATTTAACGCTTTTTGAATAACTAATTTTAAAATTAAGCAGCCAACTTCACCCTGATATCTCTTCTATGAAGATGAAGTTTTCTACTAAGAACCACAGACTTCTTAAAGCTCAGCACTACAATTATTTGAGAGTCCCTAGGACTTCTAAATTGTGGTGTGACAGCAAAAGCACATGACTATGTCTATGATATGTTATGTGTAGGGCTTTTGCATGGGACAAAGAGGCCCACAGACTCTCAGAGTGAGTCTCCAAGACCATTAGGAAAAGAGAAAGCAAGAGTGTGAGGGTGCTTCACTTTCCTATGTGAATAAAGGGAGGAGAGTTATCTCTGTTCTTTAGCTTTGTCATGAGTCAACTCAAGGTCCCTGGTGTCAGGTTTGGACCTGCTTCTTTTTCTTCCTTTCTTCTTTTCTTCTACTTCTCCCTCTCTCTGTCTTGCTGTGTGCAGACCCCATATGTATGTGAACGCCTTACGCTGATTCTCACAGTCTTTTTAGGTTTAAATGTGTTGGAGAAAAGGGAATCTTAACTTAAAAGCTCTGTTTGGGGCATCAGGGCAGTGAATAAAAGATTGCTGTTAATCCTGGGCTGAGTCAGGGAAGGGATAGATGGCTTCTGCTGGAAACACAATCATAAGAAATAAATACCACACACAGTGGAACTAAAGAAATCTGAAATTATTTAAGTGACATTAATTTCAGTTGCACTATCCTGTTGTTAAAATAAGAGTTATGTATACATGAATATGCCTGCTTTTTTATTGCGTGGTTGGATTGCAATGTGGCATAGGGATGAATTTTTTTTTCACTCTACCCTGACTATTTCTGCCTTCTGGGGAGTTGTCCATTAATCCTGTTTTTCTCAGAAAACAAAAAACACACCTTACAATGATATGGCTGTTTTCTGAGAGGAAGGCTATGTTTTCTGCTCCCCAGTGCTGACCAAAGAATGGGTTGTAGCATCTAGACTTTGCCTTGGACTTCGCTGCAGAGTGCTCTGCTAGGAAGGTGTTGCAGGAGGAAAGGTCTTGCTTGCTCGTTGTGTTATAAAGCTGCTACCACCTCTGCTAAAACACCTCTGAAATCTGATGGAGTGAGGTTCTTGCCAATTTGTATGCCATGCTTGGCCCTCATTAAGACTGCAAGAGAAGTTTTCCCGATGATGGAGACTTTGGCAGTTTCTGGGATGTCTAATAAGCGTAAGCTGTCACTACAGCCTTTCAGCCTTGCCGGCACTAACAGGGTGTCTCCTCCTTAGTGCTCATTTCTGTTGGACAGTACCGATCTCTGCAGGCACCCATGCTGTCCAGTTTGGCTGTAGCTGGCCAGAAGTATTTCAATTGCACGCATGCATACACACACATTTGAGGCAGCAGAAAGCTTATTTCCTCAGGCACGAGCTAAAAAGCAATGACTAGAAACGAAGTCAAAACAACTTACATGAAGAAGCAGAGGCACATTTTTAACCAACTGTATATGGGATTTGAGGAAAGATGGGCTAGTCCTTGCTTGGCATTTCAGGACTCTGCTGTACAGGAGCAAGGCTGTAGTCCGCACTCTCCTCACCTTAATGCTGCTGAATTCTGTATTTCTTATCATCAGAAGTGCTCCTAAGTGTAGCGAATAGATTACTTAATTTTCATACTGACATTATGTTATAGAGAAAATGTAGAATCAATGACACGGCTGTGACACAGATGTCATTTGTTTCCAGTAAGGAGTAAACTAAAATTTGGTTTTCTAAAAGGTTGAAATTTCTGTTCCAAACAAGAAAATACAAAGCAAATGCCTCTCAAAATTGTTGAGCTACCCTGTAAAAATAGCAGGGGTGTACAACTTGCCTCGGTTTTCCACTGCTTAGCTGAAGAGTGCATTGGGCAGAGTTAATTAGGGACAAAGGCAGTATTCTCTAGTTATGGAGGATCCTGAGAAGATGCTGTGGCTGGGGATGATTATATTAGTGGATTTTTTCTGATGCTGGAGTCTATGTGCCTCTTTCTTGTGCATAGAGTAATAAAACTGAGCTTGGGATTTTCATGTATTTATTAGTATTTCCACGGGAGATGTAGAAACAATAATTTTTAGGCAATAAAACTATTGCAAAAAATATTGTGAAAGATGTGAAATTTAAACTATCAGGATGGAAATTTATTGGTGTTAGACTTCAGTGCAAATTATTTAAATGTATAATGGCTAATGAAAACTGCCAATTGTATATGTGATTGTTGTATTCTCCATGAGTTCCATTGACTATTGCCATGAAGATAGCTGGAATAGTTTCCTTTTAGTGAAAGGGGGGAAAAAAATGATTCCACAAATGACTAGAAAGGTCTTCTAATTTTTCAGAAAGATGTCATGTTACAGTGTCTGGACTTCTTTAGTTGAACATTTTAAGTGCCTTTAACAAAATGCTTTCATTAGCAACATTTTCATTCACTTGCCATATTTCTCATCTTTCTTTTGGCTTTAGTAACCCAGAAGGTTTGATTTCTTTCAAATTCAGCTGTCAAGAAATTTAATTGAGCAGTAGAACCTTTGTACTCAAGTCATTCACAAAGTAGATACTCTATTTAAAATGGGTGTTAACAGTGTAATTTTTTGTGTTGATAAGGGATATGAAGGTTCTCTAAAAATGCAATGAGAATATCACAGGAGTAAATAGAACATTTTACTCCCCTCACTTGTCATTTGAACACCTTCATGAGTATTGAAAAATTTAATCTACAACATTTCCTGCACCCCTGAAAACAACAAAGTAAAGCAAATAATCAGAAGACTAATTTAGTTGGTCATCCATTTGACAGCTGACGTGTTGAAAAAGTCAGGTACTTAGTGTACCTGAAGTGCATTTTTCTATCTGTCAAATGCTTACTGTCATGTGATGCTTACTTATCTACGAATAAAAAATATGTTAAGCGAATGTAATTCAGAAGAAGCATCTTTAAACTACAGTGCACGTTGCACAGGATGTGTCACAGCTGAAGCCATTCCAATCATAAAGCCCCGTGGTACTTCTTATCTGTATTTGCTAAACATTTTTAAGCAGGTTGCTAAAAAATAGCTTTGGGGAGATGGAATGGTATGTTTTTCAAAACATTCAAAATAAACAAGGTTACAGCGTACTGCACACACACACACACACATGTGCACACACCCCTGTTTCCTGCCTTTTTTCGTTGCTATCAGAACCTGAGACTTGATGCAGTCATTCCAGTTTGTAATTACTGGCAATTTCTTGAAGAAATTAACACTTGGAAGCACCTGTTTTCTACCTCCTCTCCATTTACGAACAGACTGAATTTTTAAAAGCAATATAGAAGTAATTATTTCTTTTTCTTTTTTTTTTGCAAGAAAGTAGTTTAAAATGGCTTTTGGTAAAATTATTTTTCTACAACAATGGAATGACTATTATACGAACATTGCCTACAGGAAGGGCCAGCAACAGAGGATGTAAAACACTCCTTTGAGAAGTGCCGTCATTGGAAAGGCGGCGTATGGAAATACTCCAGAAATTTGCACTATGAATCATTTACTGAGAATCAGATGTGGCATACAGTATCTTAAAGATCCATAAATAACAGCAACCTTCTTCAGCACACCTTCTTGCAAGTTGGTGGTTTTTTTTCATAAACAGATTGCTCTAGAGATAATTGCTTTCAAATATTAAAGTTCACATAGATATAACTGGAGGGAATATAAATCTGCCTGTGCTCCTGTTAAACCCTTATCTCCAAATCATCTTTCTATTAGAGTGAGAAAGCTAAACTAACTGCCCACACCCAAAAGACTGTATTTGGCAGTAATTTAGCAGTGAATAATGTTACACAGAATATTTAATTGTTTAGGGCTAGACCAGAAGGACATTTTGGGAGAAAGGGAAAAAAACTGAGTTTCTTTGAAATATTCCATCTATAAAGAAAGAGAAGACTAATCTGAAAAGGCATAATGGAAAAAGTGGGTGTTGCAATAAAGTTTATTCAGGTGGAAATGGCATTTTCTGTAGTTCAAAACTGGAGGTAATGACTCTTCTACTCAGATTACCAAGGACAAAAACAAAGGTGATTTTTTCGCTTAGTCCTTGGAGAAATGAAGCACTGTGCTACTACACAGCACAGATCTGGCCCAAAGAGGGCTAAATGCAAAACCAATCGTACATAACTGTTCTTTTAAAGAGCAAAGAAGCTACTTCTGCAGTACTGCTGTGAGCCTGCTGTCAAGTTGCCCCTTTATTATCTGATTTGGAGTCTGCTGACAAATACAGGCGCAGTTAGTCCCTAGTCCCTGGCCTTCTGTGGCCTCGCACCCCTCACTGGGGCCACCTTACGGGTGTTTCGGTAGGTAGCTCCATTGCTTGGATCTGCTGCAGAGCCTGTGCGGGAGGTTGTTGGAGAACAGCTGAGAAACAAATACCAGTCAGCAGAGGGGCTTGGTTCTGCCCAGGAGTCAAATGCGAAAACGGGGGCTGAGCTGGAAGGCAGCACGGTGGTCACTGTGGAACAGGGCAGCACCACAGGGTTGGAAACCCAACCTTTTTCTTGGGCTGCTCCCACCCTCACCTTTAGCACCCGTAGCTACTGTGGTGGGGATGGGGCTGTATCAGCTGCCACCATGCAGTATTCTCAAGCTCTCAAGATGAAGAACATACTTTGCAGGAAGGCTCCTGTGCTCTACAACTAGCTCTCAGGCATTCAGAGTGCAGAGGGTGGGTTTTCTGCATATTTACTGCCCTAAATACACACATTTAGTCCCAAAGTGTGTGTTGTACATTAGGACTCTGACAACATGGAATTTATTTTCATGCATGAAAAAACCTTCTCTTCGTAGACACAATAACAAATCTTGAATATTACAGAACAAGTAAAGAATTGAAAACTTCTCTCTGATTTAATTTTCTTCCCCTGTTCCATATTTACACATGAAAAGCACACTGCTGATTTATCATTAAATTGGAGACTCAAATTAACAAGACACTCGCTGTTTCAGGCTGATTGCTGTGATGTGGCAGAAATAAAAGTGGTGTTGTAGCCAGTTCCAGACATGCCATGAGAGCACAGCAGGTTTGCTGCAGGGTGTTGGGATGAGACTTTTCCTCATGAGTTGCCTGGTTGGTAACTGAGACTCAACGTGGAATTGTGTCGTGTTGACTGAGAGGTTGTGTAGTTGGGCTGTCCTTCAAATGAGGCTTCTGGGCATGGTTTTAGCAAAACTATGGCAAATCCCAGAAGGTGCACTCGGGGAGCCTGTTCCTTTTTCTGTTGTCTAGTTTACTCCTTCTGTCACTCATAGATCTGTTGCCAGATTAAATTTAGCATACTTCCAGCTGTTAGCCTGCAGGTTTTCCATGTATTATTCAAAATACAGACTAGATACTTCAGATGTTATTCATTTCAAATATTTCAATTTTGTTATTGAAGAATTTTCTAAAGAAATACCAAATAATAAGGAAAAATATCTGGGTAATTCAGAAACTCAGAGGTGTGTCCATTCACAAGATAAATATGAAGCAAGCAAGTCTTTCAACCACAGCATACATCCAAAGACCCTCACTCTAGCGAAATGAGCATGCTTAAAAAAATCCTTTTTTCAAGTATATGTAGTTCAAATAGACACCTCTGAATTCCAAACTTCCCTGTGACTAGAAAGTCTCTCTCTTTCCTTCATGGCATATGTGGAAGCAGAGTCTGAGCAGTTCTTCAAAGAAGATTCTCATTGTGAAACACAGAATATTAATGTGAGCTCAGGCTTTTGCTGTTTGCTATTCCATCTTGTCCTCTGAACGCTGGAACCAGAAAACCACATGTAAGAAAAACAGAAAGGAGATAATACATTTTTTATTTTAAAGATTCATTTATTCATTCTCTTTCCCTTACATTGATAGGGGTTGAGTTCCCGACCCAGTCTAGAGAGATTGACTATCTGACCTCCATTTTAAGTGTGATATAAGTGAAAGGCATTATTTTGATTTCTGGTGATTCTGTTGAACAGATCATCCTGTTTCACTCCTCCAGGGTGTGCATGTCCTCAGAGCTTCCCGTGATGCCAAGGAATGACAGACTTGGTGTTCATCAGCTGCGAGAATGCCAGGAGTGCTGTTCGCTGGTGGATTCACTCTACTAACTAACTTCAGATTTCTCTGGCAGCACGATCTGTAGAAAGTTAGCATTTGCATGCAGTATGCAACCTTCACATTACATTGAGATTAAAAGGAGAAGGTGGTTTACTCCTAGCCTTACTGGAAGTTTTAGTTCTGTTATGGGTTCACAGAAATTAGCATTTCCTTGCTCACGGTAAAACCGAGGTTCTCTGTTTTTCTCATAACTTAGCTAGTGTTGATCCTTTCTATCACTCTACTATATCTTTTTACTTTTTATCACTTTGAATACAATTATTTCCTTTAAGCTCTCTTTTTTCCTCTCTGCCTCCTCTCTTTTTCCATTTGCTGTTTAAGCTGTCATAAATGAGTGCAGAACATCCATTGAGATCCTATTTGTCAAGAGTCCTAGTTAGTTCTTTTCCTACATCCACTGCATTTCTGTTGAATTTTAATCATATCGAGGAAGACAAGATTTTTCTTTTCAGCAGGAAAATTGAAAACCTAATAAAAACAATAAAGCATAAGAACTACTTTGTCAAAAAAAACCAAGAATACTAATTTTAAGTCTGTCAGTTCCCAACTACCCAGCTAATAGTTCCCCATCAACACATTGACTCCCTTTACTTTTTTCTCAGTTTAGGTCATTTTTGAGTAACCATTTTATTAGAAAATTAGAAAGTAAATTTTCCTTTTAAAAGATATTGAAATCAAAGTTTCTTTCTGCAAAAGAAAGTTTATGGTCAAAATATTTTGACTGTGAGAATTTCCTTTTGTCAAGCAGTTAAAATCTGGAATGTCGCTGCCTCTTTCGACAGTTTTACTGTTCTTGTCCTAAAAGTTTAATAGTTTAAAACTCACAATTTCTCAGAAATTTTAAGGATGATTCTAACAATTAAAAAAAGACAATAAAATGTTTATGTATTTTTAAGGAACGTATAAGTTTCAACGAAACTATCAAGACAACATTTTTCACAACTCCAGGATGGAAATTACAGTTAAAACTGCCACACAAAAGAGAATGTGAGCACAGTATAAGAACATAACTTGATGGTTTGGGTATTCACCTAAATTGTGCAAGACACGAGTTTCAGCGCTCCAGGAAATGTTTCAGACCACAGCACTTGATCATGGATAAGTCTTTCTTTGCTGCTGAAAAGACTCTGAGAAAATGTAAGAAAAAGGAATGACAGAAAGTGATGCAGACAGGGAAAAAAATTTTCTGTCAGGTCTGATCTCAAACTTCTTTGCTTATACAAGATTTATCTTTGTAGTGCATTTTAAGGTGATTATCAACGGTGTCCAAAGAAGTGGGGAAAAGGTATGTTAATATGTTTTTATTTATGCCCTTTAAAATAATGAAAAAGAGAATAATGTGTTACGTATTTCCTTAGGGGAGAAAGAAACATGGCATTGGGAAAAAACTTTCAGAAGAGAAGTGAATGGACATTATATTTTAGTCAGTGGTCTTACAGAGTAAGGAAGAAAAAAATCATCACATATGACAGAACTGAAACATGAAGAACACTATTTTGAACATCCAGTGCGAAAGGCAGGTGACATGTCAAGAAAATGGAGGCTGATATATTAGTCCTGAAGTTTGGTGAGGATACGGTCATCAGAAGCTAGAGCTAACACTTTCAGGAGAGCTTGCAGGCTGGAAGTTGCACTGAGACAGGTTTGTGAGAAAAGACCTTTTTCAGTCAGCAGAAAAAAGTCTGCGTACTGATTCTTGGCATGCAAATTGGTTTCACTTTCTTTTTATCTCTTAGCAGAAATAAAGCTGTTTTGTACTAAGTTGGATTCTGGATATATTGTGATAAGTTACTTTGTGCCTGCTTCTTAGGTTTTGTTCCATTTCATACCTTTTTTCTCTTACTGAACCCTGAATAAAAGAGACTGTAAGAACTGCAAATGTAAGGTTGCAAACAACAGAGATTAAGGTTTTAATATTTAAGTCACATTCTAATGGGTTTGAATTTTTCTGTCATGTTCCATATGTGTTGGATCCAGTGACAGAAAAGATCTTCACAATCTCGTTTTGTTTTGTTGAGATCAAGTACTTAAATTTTTATGCTAAAATGACAGTTGGAGTGAGATAAAACAGCAGGAAAAATAACAAGACTTTGTGTTGCAAATTAAGGTGAATTGAATATACGTGCAGTTACACACTCATACGCAGCAATCGAGAATTTTAGCAGAATCGTTTTCTCCAAGGTACTTGTAGGATTTTTCCCCAAAAGAAGCATCCACTGGACACAGTGCTTTGTGAGTGGAGTTCAAGTTCTTCTAATATTTATGCAGAATACAAAAGCAGCCAGGGGGCCTTGGGATCCCCTTATTTGAGATACCTTATTCATGAAAATTAAAAATGGCTGTTTGGCCTAGGGCTTTTGAGAGCTCTTTAAAAAAAATGCATAAAAATTAAAGAGAAATTCCTTTCAAAGGAAGGCATTCATGCTTAATGCTAAACAGATACTCAGCATGCCAGGTTTAATGCAAACACTAGTAAGAATGCCAAAATGCAGGAGCTGCGGAGTATATATGTCTCTGCATAAAATAAATTAAATAAGGGATTGTAAGAAGATAAATATTCATTTTAGTCCTTGTGCTGTGTGCAGTAATAGAGGAGATGTGAGCATCAGCATCACTGTTTTCACAGGTGTGTGTAAGCACTCGACAAGGACCAAGGTTTGGAGTAGTTACTGTTGAAGTTATTCAGACTTCTGGGCTCATTTCTGATTGGCACGGGGGAGATGAGGGTGATCAGTGTGCCTGGAGAGAGCTGGGCTCAAGTGTCATTCTGAACTGTCAGCAAGGACTAAACTCTGCTTTCTCCTCTTTAGCCTCAACATGTGTCACTAGGTAGGAACAAGCTGACATTTCTGCAGCAGTGCTTTCCCACTGATGCAGCTCCGAGCTTTGCTGTGACCCCTTTGCAGCTCATCTTTTTTTATCTTGTGCTTATAGATGCAACGCTCAGCACGTCTGATGTGTAGGATTAAACCCTTAAAGCTGGCAGATGATATTTGTAAAGTGTAACTTCCACAAGGCAGGCTTTTTGGTCTCTAGTAAGCTTATCCCATTGTCTTTAGTTAATTCATGTATATCCGCATAGGAACTTTCAGATGGATGTGTCCATAGGGGTTATACTCAGAAATAAGAGCAACTAACACAGCCGCATGTGTTCTGTATTTCACAACAAACACAGAAATGGTTCAGCGAGTTAGCTGTGAGTGACAGTAGGAGTGAGAATTACACTGTGCATGTTCTGCACTTCATCCGTAGCAAAGACAGCAAAAAGTAGCAAATGAAGCAGGAGAAACTCTTGGTGTATTTGCTAAGCGATAGTGTCAAAGGTGGAATATCACTTTTGATGTCTCTCCATGACTCTTTGTATTGTTAATACTGAACAGTGACAGAGAAGCCTGAACCTTCTGAACTTCAAGTCCATAGATACCTTTGTTTTAATAACTGTATCTTTAAGTTTTATTTAGATAATTTAATATGATGTTTTTTTGGAGGGATGGGGTTCCAATCAGGTATATTCTGTAGGCTGTGTTTTATCCGGTGCAGGCCATTTCTAATTTATGTGTTAACTTCAGAAAAAAAGAACATGGAAAACAGCAAAAATCCTTTTGGACTGAAAATTGTAAAGCTTAGCTTGCAATGTTGTTACAACTGGTCTTGGGTTCTGTGCAAACCCTCATGAAGCACTCTCATGAGCTTAGGTCAGAGCACACATTACCTGATATTTGGTATGCGAATTAATTTGAGACATAGCAGTGATTTTGTAATGGTAAATTAAAAAAAGGAATAAACTAAAAAAGGAGAAGATCTTAAGTAAATACAATCTAATTTTGCAAAATGTACTCCTGTCAGGATCTCACTATCTTGCAGTCCTGAAGTCAAGTAGATTTTAAAAAGGTAACAGTTCACATTAAAGAAGTGCATTATCTGGTCACACAACTGCCAGTGTGGAAAGAATTTACCACTGATGGGATGACTGATGGTCACTACACTCTCACTGGATCTTCTTAAAGTTAATTCACAAATAACTAAAGTTTCTGAGAGGAGGAGAAAAGATCATTAGATGCAAAGAAGAGTGAGGTTCTGCAAGGTAAAGAGGATTTGATTTAATATTTTAGATTTTTATTGAAACTGATGATGTTACATCCCTGAGGATTCTCCTAAAGGCAGGAGAAATAAATCATGGAGTTAAAATTCTACCTCACAGACTTAGTTGCAGTTTCAGTTCAGATCTTGGAAAGATTGATTTCAGCATTCCAATGCGTTCTTGGTTAGAGTTAGTATCCAAATAAAATCCTCCAAATGGAATTGCCAGTGTAGCTCCTGACAGAGTAAGCTACCTGGGTTTGGCTCATAGGTACCCCTAGCTGTTGTTTGATTTTTTTTTTTAAAAAGTTGACTGCTGGAGAGCTACATTAGCAGTGTAACTAGAAGCCCAGCAGTAAAAGCTATAGTATCTGAATACAAACGTTTCCGGAAAAACAGCTTCTGGAGCAAGACTAAAGTGCACATACCCCTGTAGACTTTGTTTAAAAAACTGTGGCTTTATTCCCCTTCAGATAACAAAAAAAAATGTAGCTTTTCTTTTTATAATTGATAAAATTGATCGCAGCAATTATTTTCCTAACTGGAGATCTTATTAAGTTAAAATTCGATATTAGCAGCATTTCATTAATGAGAGGTTTAAATTTAGCACAGCATATAATTATGCCAGTAGTAGGACAATTGTCACTACATTAACCACACTCGCCTCATCACAGGGTCTGTACACAGGAACAGGACACAGTGTTCTCTTAGCCTCAAAAATCACTGTCTTTATCCAAAACACTGCTGTTATTAAGCGAATAACCTTGAGTATCTGCAGATGACTGATCTAGTTATCCGGCTCCAGGGTCAAGACTATCATGTTTGAAAGTAACTGTGTTATCTCTTGTGTTCCTTAGTCCCTACATTTCTAGTGACATCCTAAGCAGACTGGATGGGATTCAGAAAATGGGTTTCAGCTGAAAATCCTGGCCAGTAAATTCTCTGGGAAAATCTAACACCTCTGAATAGGCTCATGTCCCTACAAACGCAGCAGGAGCTAGGTGTATGTGCTGCTGGGAGATGATTGCCTTGTGTTTTTCACAGAATTTCCAAGCGGCTGGGGAATTCAGTCAGAAAATCATCTCGGAGGGTTTCAGATTCACAGCCTAATTTCCACTCTATTGGCAAGTCTGAGTAAGAGACGAGTACTGACTGAGGTCCAGATCTTGCAAAAATGGTAGGAGTGTGTTTAATTTTACACATTGTTAGAGTCATGAAGTTTTCAGTTCTTTGACGTAGACTTCCTCCTTTTTGTCATACACTGAATTCACTTTACAGTGAATGTTTCTTCTCTTTTCTTGGACAACTTGTTGCTCCTATCTTCTTCCCTCAAATCTGTCCAGGTGCTCACTCTTCCAACACCCGCCACTGTGTCTGTCCTTAGTTTGCTTTGCATAATTCCCTGCAATATTTCAGGGTTAAATTCAGTTTCTGAAAAAGAAGATCTTAAACCCATGCGATAACATTAGCAATTACAGATATTCAGGAGTTCTGTGATGAAATAATCTGTACCTCTACAGAATCCGAAGTATAGAAAACTCTTTAAAGGAGTGTGGATAAGCTTGTTCAATGTGAAATACATTAGAAAAAAAAAGTATCAAAAGATGTCATTATGATGTTGAAATTACCCATGCTTCTTGAAAGGGAGTGTTTTGTGTGTATAACATGAACCTCTCTTTTTTATTCTCCCTCTTGTGTATAAAAAATGCCTAGAAAGACTGTTTTAAAGATGAATTAAGTTCCACATGCATGGTAGGGATAATTACTTGCTGATTTATATTTGACATGTTTCCTGAAGCTAATGCTCAGCAGGTGTCCTGTTTGCATTCGAGAAAATGACACGGTGTAAGGACATGTGTAAATCCTCTGTCAACAGCAGTTATTCATAACTAGGTCAGGCTATTAAAGAAGTCTAAGGAGATTTTCATGTAATTTTAATTTTAATCTAAGTTATCTTAAAAAATTCTAATTGCTCCATTCACACGCATACAAAATTCACAAAATTATAAATTTATGACAACATCTAATTTCCCTATTTAAAAACTTGACACTTAGCCTATGTGATTAAAACCTTGTGAACTATTCTCATTATTTCATTAACATGCACATTAGAAGAGAGTAGTGAATACTTCTAATTAATTTGTATATCAAACGTGGTAGAAAACACTGTAAATACTGCAGCATGTCTGCTTTATTGCATATGGGCAAGTGTTTCCTTTAGTCTTCTTTTTAGAAGAAGTTCTCTTCCTATGCCGTTTCCTTTGCTAAACGGAAGTGCAGGTAGTGGCTGAGAGTTATTTTACAGATGATCCCTGATTCTCACAGTGAATTTCAGAGAAGTCCCTAGCTCTACTTTGACCTGCACTAGACTTAAAGATAAGTATATAACACTATTTTTTCCTCTTTCCTTTTTTTTTTTTTATCATTACAGACATCACTTTTGTCTGGTTGTCAAGAGTGTGAGTTTTCACCGTGGAAACAAGCTAGTCATCATTTTTTTGATATCTTTTAGGCTCTTACCATTGTCTCGCTGCACAAGTAAAGCCACAATTTTAAGAATTTTACTACTATGCCTAGTTACCTCCATAGCATCAGACATTTAGTTAAGCATCAGGATGTTCAGTAGTTGTGTATGCAAAGAAGCTTCTCATAAGCAATTAACTGTAGCTTCAGGACTGCAGTGTACATAAAAAAGAAAAAAAATTAAAATCCCTATGTGCTTGGTTTTCCAAAATGTCCCAAATTTACTGGTTCCTGTTTAGCATCTTTCACAACGCTTACTGCCTCCTGCCCTTTCACTGCCTGTATGGCAGAGGTGAACTCTGCCCAGTCTTGCCTCCCAGCTCTCTCCAGCTCAGAACTGACCTTTAGTCTGTATTTCCACTCTGCTAGGCTGCTCTCTTTTCACTTCTCTGATAGACATTTCTTCTCTTGAAGTCATTGCTTGCAAGTTTCTCTACCTAGGTTATAACCCACTATCTCTGCAAATTATATGTGGTCCCGTATGTCATTGTAAGAACCCGATATACTGGTCTGTAAGTGCTTGTGCTGTGTTAATAAACATGTCATCATAAAAGCTGTTCAGCATCATCTCTTTTTATTTTTTATATTGTTGCTAATGCTTATGTTTTCTATTAACTAATTTAGTTGTACTGTCATTTCCTTCTTCAATTATACTTGCAAGATGAAAGATACACTAAAAAAGATACACAGTATGAAGAGAAGGAATAAGAAATAAAACTTGGGGATTTTTTATCATCTAAACTCTGTTAAGATACTCAAAACATCATCAGAAGATTAATTTTAGAATAATAAGCTTCTTGCACTATTTTAGCTAGAGAAGATACAAAAATTGTCAACATAAGGAAATAAAGTGATTAAGGAAACTCATTGAACTTTATGTCACACTCATATCCTGTGTTACTTCATTCTGGAGATGGAAGGACACAGATGTCTCAGTCAGTCATGTTCGCATTTATTTAAATAGAGCTTCTAAACATCAGGTGGGTGAGATCCACTGTTTTTGAAATATAGTGATCAAGCAGTGATGTGTTGAAAGTGTTTCTGGCTTAGTCTGAGAGCTGCACTGTGATTTAGAGTCTGATCTTGCATTATGACCTCAAGCAAAGCTCTATGGATGTCAACGGGAGTCTTATTTCTCTAAGAACTGCAATATCTGACTCTCAGCTATGTGGCAAAATTATATGGTGTTCTAGGGCCATCGATATTAATACTTAAGATTTGTACATTTCAGAGCAGCTCTGTGACTGTATTTGCTAGAAAAAGCTTTTCAGAAAATAAGTCTTTTTGCTATTGCACTTGTAACAGAACAATAGATTTTATGGTCTTCAGCTAAAGAAATTCTAGAAGGGGAAATTGAAGGGAAGAATGCATAAATAAACAAAATAAGCACTCCCCTTCATTGCACAATAGTAGAGGCATTGCTGCCTCCATCTTTATAGTCTGAGTCACGGCAATTTCAGAGGAATACAGGAGATCTTTGCACTGACATTCTCCATTTTTCTGCAGTTTTCCTGCCTTCTGTTACTCACTTCAGCACCCCTGAACAAATTTTAGGAGTCTTGCCTTCCATCTTTTCTCACACCTGGCCTAGCTCTGAAACATGTACTAACATTTTCCATGGTTCAAATGTAGTGCTATTACAATAAAAATGTTGGGGTCTCTCCAGACACAAGATGAAGACTATGAAGTGTTCAGTTTGGCAAAACTCTTAGTATGAAAACAAAACCAACCAAATCAACCAAGAAGGAGAAGTTGCCACCTGGTTCTGCTTATGCTGAATATTTTGCCTGATGTGAATTTTCTTTATTTACCTTACAGTATTTAACATAGTTGTAATGTAATCTCAGTCTACTATCATTGCATAGCCTGACAAAAAAGAATAGACCCCTCCCCATTATCTGTACCTCTCTCTTTGTGCATGAATATGTAAGTGAGCAAAGCATGCCTGAGATTTGTAGTGATCAGCTCAAGAATAAACCTGGATCCAACTTAAAAAAAAATTGAAGTCAGTGGGGTTCTATTCCTTGGGTCAGAATCCCTTCCTAAATTCCTCAGTGCAATTTTTTACCTCAGAGTTTCTGGGCAAATTGACTGACTTTGGGATTGTTTGTTTGTATTCTTTACACAGGTAATTTACTTACATATGGCCGAGTTCTTGATCAGACATCATTACATTTTTCCAGCCAATCTTGAAAACAAGAAGGGAATTGGATGTTTAGATATTTCGGTGAAAACAGTTTGGTGTGTCTCTTTTCTGTGGGGCTAACTCATGGAAGCAAATCTTGCAAGATCCAGGCTGAATTGTTGAGTAAACTAAGGAAGGCCAAGGAGGGAGTGATGTTTGCGTATTGGGACAGTTAGAAAGATCCGCATCTTAAGCAGATTTTGTTGCTATTATTGGATACTCCAGCTTAAAGAAACAATAAAAAAGTATAAAGTATAACAAAGGTAACGATAATATATTTGAGATTGGGTTCTTTCTGTCATAGTTTAACCCAGTGGCTGCCAGCTAAGCACTAGACAGGCACTTGCTCACCCCTCCACTTTCCCCTGCAGTGGGATGGGGAGGAGAAATGGACCACAGGGGAAACTTATGGGTTGAGATGAAGACAGTTTAGTGTGACAATAATGTAAATAGTAATACTACTAAAAAAAATAATAATAATGATAGTAAAGAATGTGGCAAACAAACTATATACAACACAGTTTTTCTCACTGTCTGACGACTGATTGGCAGTCAGTCCCCAAGCAGTGATCGTGGAATGCAGAACTCACAAATTTTTGTGAAATTCCAAAAAAAGTTTAAACTCCTGGACAAGCGAGGATTCAAACTCACGGAAATGATAAGAGCTTCCTGCCCCTGGCCAGCCCCCATTCCTAAACTGAGCATGACATCCATGGTATGGAATATTTCCGTTGGCCAGCCTGTCTGTCTGTCTGGCCATGCCCCCTCCCAGCTCCTGCACACCTGCTCACTAGATGAATATGAGAAGCTGGAAAAAAGTCCTTGATTTTATAGCAACAACTAAACCCATCAGTTTTATAAACATTCTCCTCATACTAAATCCAAAACACAGCAGCTACTGGAGAGAAAATTAACTCTATCCCACCCGAAACCAGGACGCTTTCCTCTAACAAACACTTATTTCTCAAGTTCTTTTTTCTGTCACAAATAAGAAGGAAGGAAAATGAGAAGGTAGAAACATGGACTGTGAAAGAAGAAACAATTTTAAAATGGAACAGTGAACATCAGAGACAGAAAACAGTCAGCAAATGATGGATTTTAGCAAGAAATCCATGGTGGACTGGGTGCTCAGCGAGCAGTCTGAGCAAAGAAAGGCAGTTTCAAGAACATGGAATTTTAAAACTGTAAACTTCTTCTTCCATGGACGTAAGGGTGTTCCTTTGTTAACTCATTTTATTAGCGTATGTCAGGCCTGAATGGATAAAAGCACCAAACCACACTGCAGTGAAAGAGATCTACTCTAATTACAGCATGATTTGTCAAAGATTATCAGAAATCAAAGTATATGCAAAGATCTATGGAAGATGCAAACTGAAGGATGCTTAAAAGGGGACATCTTCAGTTCTTTATTCCTGCTACCAGTCTACTCAGACACACGCAGAGGCGCACACACACACACACACACACACAGAAATCAACTTACACTTTGTTCTTATATTGAAGACAAAATGGATTAAAAAACCTAGCAGCTAAGGTGCTTATTCAGCTGCTTTAGAACAGCCAGAGGCTCTGCCAACATGTAGTTTTGACATGGATATTAATTTACCTTCCAGCCATGTTCCATAAAGAAATTTACAGTGGTTTGCAAATAACAATGCTTTTGTCTTCAGAGTGTGAGGTCTGAAACAGCACACGTAGGTATCTATGATTAAAATTCTGTTCTCTTTCAGTTCTTATGTTTTCCAGTTACATTTTCAAAGCCACAATTTAAAAGTTTGTGTTCTTGAACAAAAGTTTTGCAAAAGTAACTACCTCTTTTTGCATTTGTCTGAGAATATTTTGTTACATTCATTGCTTTTGAATAACAAGCTGCGTGCATTCACTGAAAGAGAAAAGTCTTTAAAAACAAAAATATACATTACACTCCATGTATGTAAGGACATTACAGAAGATTGTTACGTAAGGGCAATGCGCTTTCTCAAGGATCTTAGCTCACATGCAAATTAATTAAATAGATATATTCTGGCATACGCACAGGTCATACACCAAAAAGAAATAATTTTTATTTTAAATGACAACCCACAATTAATTGTCTAAACTCTATAACCTTACCTTTGTATAATGCAGGAGTGTTACATTCATCCACGTGGATACTAGTGGAGCAGAGCAGCCTGTTTTGATTTCCATACTTAGCCACTTTCTTTCCAGTGACTAGGTGTTTATAACCACAGAGGAGGAAAAACATGAGAATATACTTCAAATATTATGGAACATATATAACTGAAGATTGTGACATGTATGCATATACACAACATGTACAACACTCCCATGGGGAAATGTAGGGAACAAATAATATTATGTGACAAAAAAAGAATCATATAGTTTAGCCAAAGACACATGGGAGAAGTTACATTTTTCCTTAATGACCAACTTGAGGCTGATTACGTGTTTTCCTGGGAAAATCTCTCATCAATATTTGATTCTGGGATGCTGACGCAAAAGTTAACATGAAAATGGATCTTTCTGTGTCTGCAAGGCCCTAGGTCCTCTAACATTCTTGCTAGTGTGAATCACATAGATCTCTCCTAAATTGTGTATTTGTTGTGGGCACTCTTGTCTTGGTTCTGAGGGCACTAGACATGGAATGGGTTTAAAGTAGTGGGCCATAACATTGATTAATAGCAGTACACATCCTCTGATCTTGCATAAATGACACTTAGCTGGGTCTGTTGTAGTGATAGATGTTCTGCAAAGATAAGGAGATTTTTGCTGGGTTGATTTATAACGTGCATCAAATATTAAAAGAAAACTCGTCAGAAATAATTAATGATAATAAAAAATATTGTCACTAGAAAAATAAAATTCTAGACAGAATAATACAATTTTTCATACCTATTAGGCACATCTATAATAGGAGCCAAAAAAAAAGTCTATGAATGGCCTGCTATTTATATAAGCTCAACAAATTTCTGTACTGAAAAATAAAAAAATAGCTGTAATAATGCTGACAAAAGTTTACCTTTCTTCTACACACAGCTATTTAAATAACTGAGTTCTGACATGGACAATGTATTTCCTCTGTCTTCCTATCCTATTCTCTGACCCATAGCTTTCTTCAGTCAGCAATTAGCTGAGACGATTTGGATATATTTTTCAGAGATTGTCTTCACTTTACATTCCATTGGCTTTCAAGAAAAGAAAGAAAAAGGAAGTGTTGAAGGGAGAGCATTGAATTGAAAAATGTTTCTTTTTGGACAAAGAATAATCACTCTCTGCATGTAGAAATATATATATACACACACACACAGACCACCACACCCCTCCTTTGAGGTGTATATACATATCTTTGTGTATGTGTGCCTAATACACATATATATATATACACAAACCTTAATCTCAGTTCAGCTTCAGCACTCTTGGAACCATGATGATTTTAGCGAGGGTCTATTTTTGCACTAAGATATAACTTGTTCTTAATTTCCATTGGTGAAAGATGGTCTATCAACAGGACATTTCCCTGCAGATTTCAGTAGTTGCAGACTCTAGATACCTTCAGTTCCTTAGATTTTACCTACTGGTCCCCATCTCATCATCTTTTCTCGTCAACTCTCATCATCACTTTTCCTTCTCAAGGAAGTCACATCTGGAATAACTAAAATAGAACAGATACAAGATTCTGTAGTGCTTCAAAAATTCTTTCTATACCATTTCACTATATTTTTATGCTGAATGTGTTTGCCAAGGTATTCTTACAATTGCTCAACAGTTTCTGTGATCTTACACATAGATTAGTGGTTCAGAGTCACTGAACTTCACTATAACTTATATGTACCTCAGTGTGGATGACTAAACAAAGAGCTTATTTAGAACGCTAAGTGCATTTTTGATCTGTGCCTGGCCTGACTTCATGTTCTCCATATGTGAGGCAGCATGTATTTACTTTTCCTGGGGTAGAGTACCGTCATTCTCGTATTCTTAGGCTGGGTCTTCCCAAGAGTGCCCATAACAGATCCAGCAGGACTCAGCATCTAAGATTCTGCACTTTGGAAATCTTTGGCAATGATTTCATTCTTTAAAAAAAAATAATTTTGTTAACCATCCGAACGAAAAGTTTGACAGAAGACACTCTACATGGTGTATAATCTAATTATTCTTCTGAATGAAACACAGGTAAACTAGTATTCTTCCAGATATTATGCTAGTCCTTTACCTATTCAAAACTCTTGCTTTCTCTGTGTGTGCATTTGTGTTTGCACACGAGAGAGAAGAGAGATAGAGTGAAAGCATAAATCAATCACTCAGTGTCCTGTTTGTTATAGTGACTCCAAGTGGATACTGGAGAACATACGACAATACAGAAACACTGTGAATCTTCCCTCAAATACTGTTGTAGTTCCTTTGAATCTGGGGTCTAGAGTTGTAATTTGTATTGCTCAATCTAACAGACCTTGAAAAACCATTCTGTGAATGCCTCCGAACATTTTCTGAACCTACTTACATTTCAGGTCTCAATAATTTCCCGTGGAGATCAGAAAGTTCTGTAATATATTATTTACAATGTGAAAAGTGCCTCCTGTTTGTTTTAAACACAGTGTTTAAAAAATTCTTTGGCTACACTTTGCTTCCTGTGGTATGAAAAATTATGAATAATTATTCCCTGAAGGTCCTCGTGTGGTTCTTGAAGTTGTTGATTTCTGTCCGTCATCATTACTGAAGACACAAAAGTACAGTAGATTTAAAAAGAGTACCCGTGCTTCTCTTTTGCTCATTGTTCCTTTTTAGCTTTCACGAGCATCCATTTCCTCTTCTTCGCCATCACAGCACATCATACTGGGCAGACACTTTCAAAGAACCATCCAAGATCTCTGTCTTGCATCCAGCATCCTCCCTTCTTTCTATCCTCAACAGTGACCTTTTGGAATGTAATTTATTCTGTAGCCTCAGCCTCTTCAGCGCTAATTCCCCTTCAGCCTCTTTGTGCTGGCTTCCTGCAGTACCTATAAACACTCATACTGGCATTAACAATCTCAGTTTCCTCAAAGGTCTGTAGCCTCTTTTGCATTCTCATCCTTCTCAATCTGCTGCCCTTAGTTGATCATGGCCACCTACTGGCAACCTATTTTCATGAATTAATGCTGTCCTACTTCCTTAGTTGGTGCTTCTTTGTCATCCTACTCAGTTACTGTCTTAGCATCCTGTGAATTCCTGCCTTTGCTTTCAAATTCATTCTAGTCCTATTCACGGCCACTGTTAAATCCAAAGAGTCTCTCCCTTCTGTCCCACAAGATCTTGGTAGGTCTTGTTGAAAAGAGGTTCCCACATAAAGAATCTCATTTCCATGGAGTCTATTTATAAAATGTCCCCTGAATCACTTGCTTCATTTGACCTTGTTCATTTTCACTTCAAAACACTTCCCAGGCCTGCGCTTAGGCTGTAACACAGTCTCACTGTAAACTGCTTAGTAGATGGCCTCTACATTTCTATGAAACTACGTGATAAAACCCAATGCTATGCTACATGCACGGTACTATTAAAAATGTTTAAAGCATGACTTTTCTCGATGCTTTATCTTAAGTACTGGTTCCTTATTTGCAAAAGCGCATATTTTCCTAAAGCTAATAGTTTAAATGTTAATATTTACTTCTAGATTGCTTTTGTGGTGAGTCTAACAGATGCTTATAGCTAGTCACGTAGAACAAACATGACAGTAAAGCAGCACAAAATTCACGTGTGTATCGCGAAGGCTTTTTTGTCAGTGTGCTGATGGGTAAAGCAACGTTTTTCAGCAGAACTTCAGATACCTAGAGAAATGTATATGTGAGACCTTTAGTCATAAAAATATCATCCTAATGTGCAGAATTTAGTCTGTAGTTCATAAGTAAACACAAACTTGTTTTTCCCCTTGAAATATAAAACACCATTCAAAAACCTAAATATCTTCCTTGGGTAACTTGGAATTTAAATGAAAGTTTTATCAAAGGTTTGGCAGAATATATTTAAAAATATCTGCTCAGAGACCTCGGGAAATTACTTTTTCCTATGGCTCTGATTAAATATTTCATGGCAGTACATGCTCATTTATTTGTACTTGCTATGTCAAGATAAAAAACTCAAACAAACAAATACCTCTTTTTTTAGTAAATACACTTATTCTGAATACAGTCCCGTCAAAACCAGAAGACCTGACCTAGGCAGACTGCTGAATCTGCAGGGTGAATGTTGTCTCATGCTGAAAATGAACACAGGACATTCCTTACTGACAGCTTCTGGAGCTAGGTTGTTAATTTAACACTTGAAGAAATACATCGAAGACCACAGGCAATTCGTTGTACTGAAAGCACATCTGGCTTTAGAGCTTAACATTGGTAGAGAATCAGTGGCTGATAACACAAGCTTCTGCCTTTTCTATTTTTAAAATTAACAATATTTGGATAAGTTTAAACCCCTTCTTTTTTCTGGAATAGATGTTGTAATATTTCTCTTCCTCATGAGCGTTTTAGGTTACTAGATTTCCTGTAATTAAACACTGATAAACAAAACTGACCACAGGCCTAGGTCCATATCACGGGCACTATCCCTTTTCTCACATGCTTTTTCCACCCTGCTTTACAAGCTTAAGCTGTCTTCTTCCTCCCCACCCACCACAACACTCCTGCAATCTAAAGTAAAAAAAAAAAAAAAAAATACAATAGCTTGTTTTGTTTCTTTGACCAAAGTTTTCTACTTGGTTCATGAAACATTGTATTTGTTTGGGTTGAGATCTATTCCTTCCGCAGACGGAACGCGAAAGGGTACACAACCCCAACCCTTGCTTCTGGGATGTCCTGTCTGATTCAGTCTCAAGTTTTTATGAGCATCTCAGAGAAACTCTCTTAGCTTTGTGTTCAGATAGCAAGCTCATTACTGTGAAGCAGCTGCTTCTTCTGCTGTTTCAGGCAGCTGATTTTGTACGAGTTATAGCAGAATCTCCTGGCAAAGGATCTGCTTGATATGTCATGTATTCCAAGAAAGAGATAATGAATATTTACACTTTCTCTTTGACATCAGAAAATGTTAACAAGTTTTATTATTATTTGTTTTGAATATCTGCTCCTTAACACTCTTAAATCTGGAGATTTTTCTTTCCATATGCCTGAGGCATAACACAGCAAAAACATTTTCATCTTGAAGAAAACTAGAAATGAAACCTTCATTTATCTGGTGGATAAAGGCTACAGTAGAATCTGTGCAAATTTCATGAAAAAATGAGCTCAAAATGACAAATTTTCTTCAGTTTTCTAAAAGACACAAATCTTATTTGTTATGTTATTGGTGGTTGTTGTCATTTTGGTTATGAATGTGATCCTAACATATATTGGCCTCTATGTTGTACAGCAGTATGGTGAAAGACAAACCATCTCAAAGATCTTTAGGCCTGCAACTAATGGTGTTCCCCAGGGTCAGTACTGGGCCCAGTCTTGTTCAACTTCTTCATCAATGACCTGGATGAAGAGTTAGAGTGTACCCTCAGCATGTTTGCTGATGACACAAAACTGAGAGGGGTGGTGGGTATACCGGCAGGCTGTGCTGCCATTCAGCGAGACCTGGAAAGGCTGGAAAGTTGGACAGAGAGGAACCTGATGATGTTCAACAAAGGCAAATGCAGGGTCCTGCACCTGGGGAGGAACAACCTCATGCACTCATATAGGCCTGGGGAGGACTTGCTGGAGAGCAGCTCTGCGGAGAGAAACCTGGGTGTGCTGGGGGACGACAGGTTAACCATGAGCCAGCAGCGTGCCCTGGTTGCCAAGAAAGCCAATGGGATCCTGGGGTTCATTAAGAGGAGTGTGGCCAGCAGGCCGACAGAGGTTCTCCTTCCCCTCTACACTGCCCTAGTGAGGCCTCATCTGGAGTACTGTGTCCAGTTCTGGGCTTCCCAGTTCAAGAAAGATGAGGAGCTACTGGAGAGAGTCCAGCAGAGGGCTATAAAGATGATGAGGGGACTGGAGCATCTCTCTTATGAGGAAAGGCTGAGGGAGCTGGGTTTGTTCAGCCTGAAGAAGAGAAGGCTGCGAGGGGACCTAATAAATGCTTACAAATATCTGAAGGGTGGGTGTCAGGAGGACGGGGCCAGACTCTTATCAGTGGTGCCCAGTGACAGGACAAGGGGCAATGGACACAAACTGAAGCACAGGAAGTTCCGTCTGAACATGAGGAAGAACTTCTTCCCTCTGAGGTTGACGGAGCCCTGGCACAGGCTGCCCAGGGAGGTTGTGGAGTCTCTTTCTCTGGAGATATTCAAGATCCACCTGGACGCGGTCCTGTGCAGCCTGCTGTAGGTGACCCTGCTTCGGCAGGGGGGTTGGACTAGATGACCCACAGAGGTCCCTTCC
>Ga0065711_1000326_pt1 | contig 72361 bp, 43 predicted proteins | sample Hoacrofraction12_FD_59098 | JGI IMG/M metagenome (GOLD analysis project Ga0065711, IMG submission 59098) | Hoatzin crop microbial communities from Cojedes, Venezuela - Epithelial fraction 12 v2 (version 2) | ecosystem: Host-associated > Birds > Digestive system > Esophagus > Crop | place... | reverse complement strand
AGACATAATGCTACAGATCTGACCTTGATCCTGTTCTGCTTTAAGGATAGCTCCCATCCCTTTCCCCTGTGATATCAGTTTCCTGTTCTTTGTGCTTCTACAGATAATATACTCTACGCTTTTAGTTTTTGAGTTTTGTTTTTGCTGTACTTTATGCGTTATTTTTGTATATCTGTTCTGCCCACCTGACTGAAATTATTATTGCAAATCTTCTCTGCACAATTGTCTTTGCATTTTTGTAAAGTTCATAATGCTCCCTTTAGAGAAACCCTCATCTCCACTTTGCACAGCAACTTTCCCATGCACTTAAATTTTTTCCTTAGGAAAGGAATTTTTGTCTTCTCTTAAGCTATGCATTAAACTTTTCGTTCTGTTCCATCTATTTAAATTTGGAGAATGAGAAAAGATGATTCAACTTGATCCAGATAGAAAAAGACAAAATTTTTCAAATCCAGAGGATATTTCTGTATAATTTGTTACTGAAACCCATCCTTATTATTGATATTCTATTATTTGGGAGCCCATTTAGGGACTGTTACCCCCCATATTTTACAACTTATGTGGAAACAACTATTAGTTTCCCTGCTGGTGAATGCAGTGCTATTTTCAATTTTGTACATTCTTGCCTTCAGCATCTAAGTTATTTATGGAATAGGATTTCTACCTAATTTTAAAAAAAGAGAAGTGGTATTTTCTTCTTCTGTCTTTCACACACTGCTTCCTCCCTTGATGAAAACCTTGCTGTTTACACTACTCTTCATGCAGGAACTTGCCTCCTTACTCCAGTTCTTGTTTTGAGGGAGATTTGCTGGTTCTGTGTTGTCTAACCCAATAGTTCAGGGCCTTCTTTGCAGGCTGGTTGGCTGCATTCCCATCTCCATACGTGATGTTGTGGCACTGCTTATCAAGATGATAGATGAATATCCTGGCTCTGTGGGATCAGAACAAAAATAATAATATGTGGAAGAGAGGATTAATGAGTTAAGTTAAATTAAATTAATGAAATAACTGCTAGTATAATCATGTTTCCTGATCCGCATTCTGTGTGATATTCCTCTAATAGAGAAGACATTATTCTCACACATTTCTTAGAATCATAGAATAACTTGGCTTGGAGTGGACCTTAAAGATCCCCTAGTTCCACCTCCCCATGCCATGGGCAGGGACACCTTCCGCTAGACCAGGTTGCTCAAAGCCCCATCCAACCTGGCCTTGAACCCTTCCAGAGAGGAGAGGGAACATCCACAGCTTCTCTGGGCAACCTGTGCCAGGGCCTCACCACCCTCGGGGTAAAGAATTTTTTTCTTATATTTAATCTGCCACCTTCTAGTTTGAAGCCATTAGCCTTTGTCCAGTCGCTACATGGCCTTGTAAAAAGTCCTTCCCCAGCTTTATTGTAGGCCCCTTCAGGTACTGGAAGGCTGCAATAAGGTCTCCCAGGAGCCTTCTCTTCTCCAGGCTGAACAGCCCCAACTCCACTTTCCCTACTATCCCCAGGTATCCCTCCTTTTCTGCTTACCACTGCAGTACTGTGAATCTTATTCCTTTGTGGCTCCACAGAGGAAGTCCACATGGACCAGGAGCAAGGGATGATTCAGACTATTTGAGGTTTTGACTAGTAGAAGATCATGAGTCTCCCTGTGATGAGTGGGCTGAACTTGTTTGACTCTTTGGAGAGACAGTGTGTGTGTATATATTTGAGGGGGTGTGTGAGCAAGGGCTGGCAACATAGCGGGCTGTCAAAGCCTTCTGTTAGTGTATGCTCTTTTGTGAGGGAATGACCGAAACAGCAGAGCAACAGAGCTGGAATTTTAATTTTGGCAGTGTCGGAAATGGTCAGAAAGAACAATCCGTTTAATGCTAAACATTCCACAGACCCATGTTAGAGCAGGCTGGCCTTTCTAATTATACCTTCCCCTGAGCCACTACAACAGAACCATTGTCTTCTGACAGTACTGGACCTATACAGTTCTTAGCTAATGGTCCTTCGAATGAGCTCAGCAAAGCTGCTTTATCCTTTGGTATCTTGCCTTCCCTGGGGCAAAGTTAATTTATGTTCACTTTTTCTTTCCTTTACTGCTGTCTTTTCTTATCACGGAGGAGCCCTAGTACTTTTCCAGTGTCTCTTATCTAGCTGTGTTGAGGACACCTAAACAACACCTCTTCTTCCTAAATCTTCTGCTGTCACTGGTAGTACTCCAGAGGCAGCCATAAATCAGGCCTAATGACTTTTCTTTCTCTGTTGTGATACACCTGGCTCCATTAACTTCGGAACATGAGGCCCCATCTTTCAAAAAGTGTCACTAGTTTGATGTGTTCAGGGCCTGATGTGAAGAGCCTGATGGTGAGGGAGACGGAGAGTCATATCCCACCCAACCTTCACACACAGTTTCATCCCTGAAAATGTTTGTGTTTGCTGATGTTGATCATAAGCACAAGGCAACTCCAAGCAAACAGCTCAGTTTGAGCTGGAAAACAGCAATTTTACATGAGAGACAATTTCTAGAAATGAGGAGCAGCTGTAACAGATAACTTAAGGAGGCACTGCTCCCTTCCCATGCCATTAGCATCAGTGGCAGCGGTGCCGGGAGACCCACAACGCAAACAAAAGAAAAGACTCAAACTTTCTCTTCCATGGACTCTGCCCCTGCCTCCCTAGAGGCACAACAAGTCTCAGTCCCTGCTTTGCCTTCCAGTCTCCGAGTCTTGTTAAGGGCTCTTTCCTGCTTCCCATTTCATAGCTGGGACCAGTCCTGAAAACCCTGGGAGATGAATGTAGGCCTCCTGGTTCAAAAGTTGCTACTGATTTTGCTGAGCTGTTTTCTTTTGCTTGTCATTCTCCAGACACTGGGTTTCATTTCTTTTTGGGAGATGCTGAGTAAGCAAATATTAAAGAATGAAAAATCTATAAATAAGTGTCTTGATTTGTAGCGATAGAATGAAATTACTCACTAGGATACTTACTTTCCCTTCTTTCCTGCCTCTGTTATCTGAGGAGATTATAATAAGACAGTTTATCTGGCCCACCCTATATCTGGCCAATATAAATTGTCTTTCCCTGCAGTGGTGTTATGAAGTTTTTTTTGGAAGGAATCTCTTGGATTCCCCTGGGATGTCTCATTTTAATCTCCCCACTCTTCAGCTTTTGTTAACACTACTTCTAAGCTTAGCGAAGGACTAAATGGCCATAAGAGTTACCTGTTCACAGACTCTAAAGTCTTTAGACAGATCTTGGAAACCATGTTCATCTCTCTGAGACAAAAACATGTTTTTATTTCTATGCTTTCTCTCACGACTTTTCTGGTATTGGGACACAAATAAATATTTTTATCCTTTTGAGGACTTTTATCTATCATTTACTGGTGAACACACCTATGAATAATAGCAGCAGAGCACTTATCTCTGTGCCTCCTTCACTGTATTTCTGTACTTGAGCTACAGCAGCAGCAACGAGTAGTGATACAGCATAGATGGAGCAGCTTGATATAGGCTTACTGGAAGCACAACTGCCCCCAGGGCAACATGGAGCAATTGTGTGATGGGGTTGATGCTGTGTTGTGTTGTGCAAGGGCTAAGAAGTGTCTGATAATCCTCTGACTGCCTCTTGTGAACAAAAACGCCTCCAGTTTGTCAGCCCTGGAAGCAGCGTCTCCAAATCTGTCCAACCTCACTGAAGACAGAATCATCTCGTTACAGGAGACCACCAGAAGCACATCTCCAGCAGTACTCTCGACACTTATGTCAGCAAAACGGTGGCAGTTTCACAATATGAATTATTTCCTAACTCAAAAAATTCAATAATTAAATGAATAGGTAAAAATGATGGCTTAAAAAAGTGAATCTCATAAAAGTAAATTGAGTTCAGTAAAGTCAAATGAGACATGATGGCCTTTTATTTTTTGGCTCCTCAAAATCTTCTTAATTTTAGGTCCTGGTTGCTGAATTGTTTTACATAATGAGATCACTAAAAATAATTAGGTATGTGTTGCTGATGTAAAGGAAATTCCAGCAGTGATTGTATATAAACTGACAAAGAATTTCTTCTGGGGAGTTCTTGGAAATTGGAGTTGGAAACAGGATAATTATTGTAGAAATCTTGTTGACATTAGTCAGTGGTTACATCAAGCTGTCCTGGCCTGTTAAAGGCCAACCTATATCCTCAGAAATAAGACCATTTTCCTAACAAGGATATTGTTTGGCATTGCTGATTCATCTAAGAAGAACCACATTCCCTGCACAGAAGGAGAAAATTAATGGTCTGTGCCTGTATGTATGGAGCAATAATTTGGATAGGACTCTGTGTCAGATGAGAAGACAAAAGGCACCTAAATAATGAAAGGTGGGCTCACAGTTTTGGGTAAATTCTTATCTTTTCCTGCAATTATCAATTATTATAAAAGGTGCATATCAGTTCATGCCATTTCAATCTACAAGATCACAAGGGGCTGGTAGCTTGCAATTACCACTGAGGATTTGGGGAACTGGAGGCAGAGGAGGCTGGGGTACAAGTGTCATTAGACCAGCCTGTAGGGCCATGACCTGCCTCTCGTATCAGCCATCTCCTCCTGCAGGCTTTGGAGGCCTAGTCAGAGCTATGCAGAGCCCTAGGGCATGGCCCTGCATAGCCCAAGGGCCAGTTTTCTATGGTACACAGCGTGGAGGCAGCCATGGAGGTAAGTCAAGAAAACCCCAAAAGAAGTCAGACTGGATATCTCCTGCTAATCTTTTTCAAAACAGCTATCCCAGAGCGTCATTTGCCAGTAGCCTGCTTTTTTTGGAGCCAAGGACGACCCAGGCACTTGGGTCTGTGCTCCTCTTGCGCAGAGGCTGGTATCTGCCAATGAGCATCTCCATTTCTCCTTGTGCTGAGATGCCACGAAGGCTGCAGGCTTGCGGGTGTCCTGCCAATATACACAATGGACTGAGTAGTTTTCCTTGGTTTTTGATGACATTTTCAAAGCAAGGCATAGTGGTTCTGCCTCTGCTGAGAGGCCGGGCAATAACAATGCTGTGAAGGAGGTATTTTGTTTTGATGCTTTTCTGCTGGAGGGAAGGAAGGCTGGAGAACACTTGCCCAGACTCCTGTGCACCACAGCAATCTTCATGATGAAAACATGGAGACTGTCAGGCCAGCAATACCCTCCTGGCAAACGCTGCCTGCTTAGAAGCGAATTTCTCCTCTTTGCATCTCTGCTCTGGGTAGCTACTTACCCCTGATCTTGGTGTGACCCAGTGAGTTCTCAGCCCTCAGAGCTGGATGAAGTGTTTTGAATCCTACTGTCTGGCTGTGGAACAACTGGTTTTTTTTGATGTTGGTTTTCATGGTGACCGATAACACCTTGTTGTTTTGGAAGAGGGAGTGCTCTATACCTTGGGAGGCTTAGGTTCACCTCTTGGCAGATAACCGAGTCTGAGTGCTACTGAACTCAGCTTCTTAAAACGATCCAGTTTGATTCAGTGCTCTTCCATGAAATCAAAACTATTCTTTTGTTTGCTTCACCTTTCCTCTAAAAGCTTGCCCGACTTCAAAAGCAAACTCCAGGTAAAAGTCTATAGTTAAAGTACCAAAACGTCATGTTCAGTGTGGATGTTAGAAAGAAACTGCAAGCACTAGCGCTAATAAGGGTAATTGGAATTGTTTAACTTTGGAGGAGCATGGTGGTTTTAAATGCATACAAGCTACTGAGTTCTGCAAATAGAGAGATCATTATCAACAGGGAAGGACTTCATTTATTGTACGGATGTGAGCTCCTACCCTGGACAGTAAGTGCTGAGAACATTTGTTTTGGCTTTTAGAAAAATTGGCTCAATAATTTGAGCCATAGAAGAGATTTTACTTCTTAAATGCTGGTCTTCAGGAAAGCTTTGTGCGAGTCCCACCATTTGGAAGTCTAGAACTATTTCTGTGAAGAGGCTGGTTACACTGAGCTCCTGCTTACAGGGAAAATAGAAGCATGAACTAAAATCCTGATTTCAGTAATTGTAAATCTGCTATTTGCTTAAATGGGAGAAAATGCTTCTGTGACTTATGTTGGAAGAAGGGTGATGCAGTTTATTGTTACTGTAATAACTGATTTCTTGTGTAAAATTAATCCAAACTGTCAAAAATGCCCTCCTAAAAAACAGGCAAAAGGCTGTTGGAAACCAGTCTAAACTTCAGTTCATAACCAAGGCATAACATGTTACTCCATGTATCCGAAAAGACAAGAACAGAATAGCAGAAATAAATGTGTTGGGAGCACTATAAGTCCTGGTAGATGTGACATAATGAGGCTTAAGCTTCATCCACTGAGATGAAAATAACTTGTGTTACCCTGTACTTGCTGTGGGCAGCAGTGCCTGTGGACGGTTACCGAGGCTCAGCTAGCCCATGGTAGCCTTTCCTCAGTAACCTGACTGTACGTCTGAACTTAAAGAAAAAAAACAAAAAGAAGAAAAGTCTCTGAACACTTCAATAAGTACGAGGGCTAGTGGGACTGGGATTTTATTTTATTGTTATCTGGAAGATCAAAGCTGCTGGCCGTCTGCTTTGTCTTCCTATCGCATACCATGGCATGCAGCCCATTTACCTAATAGGTATGTAACAGATGATCAAAAGCTTTTATGCTTTTTCTGACTATATCATCTAGTCTAATAAAAACAAAGTCATCTTGCCCTGTGCACGTTGCTTCCCTTGTATCTTTAAAAGCCTACAGCATGATCACCACCATATCCTTAACACATTAAAAATGTGAAAGGAAACAGGTGATAAATGCAGAATTAACCCCGTATCATTTCAGTCCACCCAGTTAGGGCAGTCATCTAATGATACACTACCTATTTTAGTGTTAAGAGTCCTAAGGTTTAATTGGATAAAATATTGCCTTTTTTTATCTCTTCCTTGGTGCTGATATGATCCACTGAAGTCTTGAAGCTTCTCAGCCGACTTTATCAATCTCCATGTGAAAACCATTCACCAAGTAGTAGAACCTGCTCAAAACTATCTGCAGTTCAGTTAGGAGACACGCATGTCTGTAAATATTGACTTTCTTCTTTGTACCCTTCTGTGACTGGCCTTTGTTGCCCTCTGTTCTCTCTAAAGCCCAACTACTAATATCAAGGGAGCTCAACATAATACTTTCGTATCACTGAGCCAGTGATGCCTTTTGTAACATTGAGCCAGTTAGCCTCTCATCTATTAATATTAAACTATAAAATTCAATAAGTAAGGGCAAGGCTTTAAATAATTGAGCACAGGCTAGCAGGGTAATTAGATATTATGAACTGGGGGTGAAGAAGATCTAACAATCTGGGGAGAGATGCAAATCCATAGAGAAAACATCTCTAGAGAATTACTCCTTTTTCTTTTAGGGGCTGTTAGGTAGACAATGTGTAATACATATGCCTGCAAACTAGTCTGTCAATACTGTGTAGGTTCAGGGGGAAAATATATGTAATGCTGACATTAGCAATATGGAATATGTGCCAGAGTCCAAATCATTCAGATGAGTATTTCTTAATTAGCTTAGAAAACAAGTTGTAATTCAAACAGATGAACACTTGAACACTCCTAAGCATCTTCATGATTTATTCACGACTATTTCTAGCTGATGTGGAAGCAAACCACGCCATACTACACACCCCTTAGCTTCCTGTTGATAACAAAACTAAATCCAGTGGTAACTAATTCCTTATCCAGTTGTTTCCCAAGAAGCTTTTTCTCAGGAAGCACTGCAAGGAAAAGCTCCAGACCCCAAATATTCCCGTCTTTCTGATGGGATTAAAATACTTACCTAGATCTTACAGGATCACTGCAGCTGGAGAACCCAAAATTTAGTGCAGGGACATAAGGTCCCTTGGTAGTCACCAGAGAGCTCCTCTTGATGCAACTGTATTTGAACTCAAGCTTTTTATTTCATGAAAATCACTGGGGCTTGGATCTGAAGATTTTCAAGGAAATCTTGAGAAGCATGGTAAGTAAAATTTTCTTGCTATTCCATCCTGATGTTTGCTTGCAAGAGTTGAGTCAGTTTGCATGTACTGTTGAAATTGCCTGTGATTATCCATCATTTCACAGCAATTGCTCAAACTGTGATAGTGAACAATATTTTGGAGTGGTGAAGTCAAGATAGAGTCTTACTGGGCTAATGCATTTTGAACTCAATGGGACTGCTCATGTGATTAGAATTAAGTGTCCATATCAGCTCCAAAATTGGTGGACAAGGTCTAGATTTCACTTGTCAGCTTATTCACCCCCTTTTTAAGGGCATATAACTAGATAGGCAAATAGTATATCTCAAAAAAGTGGCTACAAAGACCGCCCTCAGCTAGATTTGAATCTCTGTCAGGACTTTATTTTAAAAAACTGGGATGGAAAAAATTATAGAATCATAGGTTGGAAAAGAACTCTGAGATCATGAAGTCCAACCATCAACCCTACACCACCATGCCTAATAAACCATACCCCAAAGTGCCACATCTACAAATTTTTTAAACGCCTCCAGGGATGGGGACTCCAGCACCTCCCTGGGCAGCCTATTCCAGTTGTCTGACCACTCTATTGGTAAATAAATTTTTCCTAATATCCAATCTAAACCTCCTCTGGTGCAACTTGAGGCCATTGCCTCTCATCCTATGGCTAATTAGTTGGGAGAAGAGACCAACACCTGCTTCACTACCTGAAAGGAGGTAGATGTAGAGAGCAAGAAGATCTCCCCTCAGCCTCCTCTTCTCCAGACTAAACAACCCCAGCTCCCTCAGCTGCTCCTCAGAGGACTTGTTCTCCAGACCCTTCACCAGCCTTGTTGCACTTCTCTGGACACGCTCCAGCAACTCAATGTCCTTCTTCTAGTGAGGGACGCAAAACTGAACACAGTACTCCAGGTGCGGCCGCACCAGTGCCGAGTACAGGGGCACGATCCCCTCCCTACTCCTGCTGGCCACACTATTCCTGATACCAGCCAGGATGCCGTTGGCCTTCTTGGCCACCTGGGCACACTGCTGGCTCATGTTCAGCCAGCTGTCAACCATCATCCCGAGATCCTTTTCTGCTGTGCAGCTTTCCAGCCACTCCTCTCCAGGCCTGTAGCATTGCATGGGGTTGTTTTGACCAACGTGCAGGACCCAGCATTAGACCTTGTTGAACCTTATACAGTTGGCCTTGGCCCGTGGTCCAGTCTGTCCAGATCCCTCTGCAGAGCCTTCCTACCCTCGAGCAGATTGACACTCCCACCCAGCTTGGTGTCATCTGCAAACTTACTGAGGGAACCACTCAATCCCCTCATCCAGATCATTGATGAAGATATTAAACAATACTGGACCTAAAACTGAGCCCTGAGGAACACCACTTGTGACTGGCCACCAGCTGGATTTAACTCCATTCACCACCACTCTCTGCGCTCAGCCATTCAGCCAGTTCTTTATCCAGTGAAGAGCACACCCATCCAAACCATGGACAGCTGGTTTCTCCAGGAGGATGCTGTGAGGAACAGTGTCAAAGGCCTTACTAAAGTCCAGGTAGACAACATCCACAGCCTTTCCCTCTTCCGCTAGGCGGGTCACCTGGTCACAGAAGGAGATCAGGTTGGTCAAGAAGGACCTGCCTTTCATGAACCCATGCTGACCGGTCCTGATCTCCTGCTTGTGCTTCACAAGCCCGGTGAGTGCACTCAGGGTGAATCGCTCCATAATCATGCCCAGCACCGAGGTCAGGCTGACAGGCCTCTAGTTCCTGGGATCCTCCTTCCAGCCCTTCTTGTAGATGGGTGTTACACTGGTGATCCTCCAGTCATCTGGGACCTTCCCTGTTAGTCAGGACTGCTGATAGATGATGGAGAGTGGCTTGGCCTGTTCCTCCGCCATTTCCCTCAGCATTCTTGGGTGGATCCCATCTGGCCCCATAGACCTGTAAATGTCCAGGTGGTATAGCAGGTCATAAACTGCTTCCTTCTGGATTATGGGAGGTTTGTTCCGCTCCCCTTCCCTAACTTCCATCACTGGGGCCTGACTACGCTGGGAATAACCAGTCTGACTATTAAAGACTGAGGCGAAGAAGGCATTAAGTACCTCAGCCTTTTCCTCATCCCTGTTGGCAATATTCCCCCTTGCATCCAATAAGGGATGGAGACTCTTCTTGGCCCTCTTTTTGTGGTTGAAGTATTTGTAAAAACATTTTTCGTTGTCCCTTACAACAGTGGAAAATCCTGAGTTCTAGCTGGGCTTTTGCCTTTCTAATTTCCTCTTTGCGTGACCTAACGAGGCCCCTGTACTCCTCCTGAGTTGCCTGCCCTTTCTTCCATATGTGGTAGACCCTCCTTTTTTTTCCTGAGCCCCAGCAAGATCTCCCTGTTCAGCCAGGCTGATCGTCTTCTCCGCTGCTTTGTCTTGCGGCACATGGGGACCGCCTGCTCCTGTGCCTTTAAAAAAAAGGGTCTTTGTTGTTCCTGAAAGGTGCAGTTCATCTTCCTGAGCGCCCACTGTTCCTAAAGTGGAGACAAAATCCTCCAGACAGTTAAGTTATTGACGTCTATTGCTGGACCAGTCATCCCATGTTCCTACCTTACTGTCTGAAATAAGATGCACTGAATCTCTGTATGATTCAGCCTACTTTGCGTGTTTGAACCCATTCCCATAGCCAGCTGTGTCCAGGGAAGATACTCTTGAACTGTTTAAGTGAGAAGCAAAGGAGAATTCAGGCTTAGATTCTTTTCTGCTCTCCTCCGAACCTCTTCCTATCCAGGGTCCCACATGAAAAATGTGGAACTCCTCATCTTCGACAGGGAAAAGACAGATGAAAGTGCCAATATAGCAGCTATTCTTGCCCACATAGATCATTTGGACAACTGTTCACATTCAAAGTGTATTCATAGTGACCTCAATAAAAATCCTGAGGTCCCTGGGTAGAACTCAAGGAAGAATCTCTTTTCTTAAATTAATTCTATTCAAGGCTTCCTCTGGAGTCCCAAGTTAAATCAGAATGGTGTCAATGTCCCTGGGAAGCATGAAGAGACAGCTTTGGAAGTAAACTCTGCATCTCAGCTCAGCTTTGGCATTTAGTCATTATGTGGTAGTTCCCAGTGAGGCTCTTAAAATGTTCTGCTGGAAATATACACAAATGGATATTCTCCAAAAGAGGGAACATAGATGCTGTTTATAGATGAAAAGTAGGTTATCAGGAAATGAAATTATTTTAGTAAAATTTGGGATGAAAATCTTCAACATCTCTTGGGCTGAGATTAAAAAAATGCACTGAATTATTTCTATCAATCAGTAATTTCTGATGACTTCAGCGGTTTGTAGAGTTATACCCTCTATGTCAACAACATTGTTATACAGATCCAAATGAAAACATATTCCTCACCTTGAAGAGCAGACACAAATGCTATAAAAAGAGAAACAACACAAAGTGTAAAAGAAATTTCCCTTTTAATCCACTGTTATATCTGTGGTACAAGCCTTCACTGCAAGACTCTTCATACTGATCAGCATATACCCTCCTTTCACAGCTTAAACAAAAGAATGAACAAGCGATTCAGCTTTTATACCCTCTCCAAATACGAAGCTCATCTGCTTGTTTGTGCATCCTTTCTTTGCTCTCTCATAATTGCATACATGTGTATTATCAACCACTAATGTCTCTAATAATGTGGCAAAACTTGCAAAGGATGAATGCCAAGAGAAGAAATACTGAAGTGTGAGTCTAATTGTACTAACTAACACTGTGTTCTTTTTTGTTGTGTGGGGGTGGGATTTTGTTTTTGCAATGTGCTGCAGAAGTGGCATCCCTCAGGCATGAAAAGATTGCTTCTTGTAACCCTAGCCAAAAGAAGAGTAAACAAGAGGGTTTTTCATTTTTTCTTCTTTTTTTGAAGTCTTTCTAAGGTTGCTTTTGTGTGAAACAAGAAAACTTGTACTTGTAATAAGTGCTTAATGTTATAGTTAAGCAGTAAGACCTATCAGGCATTGCATTTTTGGGGTGATAATAGTGCACCTCAGGTGTCTATTTATTTATTTATTCATTCCCAATTTCTACACACACTTTAACAGCGCACCTTTCCCTGGATCTAAACACCCTACCAGGTACTTAAAAATTCAACTACATTGAGACAAGAAAGAGCACTAGCAAGCTAGGAGAAGCTTTTTTGGGTACTAAACTAGTTATCTGCAAAAATCAGACTTTTCTTTCCACAGAAAGATTGTCTCCACCCTTCTGTGCGAACACACTCCCTGGATCTCTGAAGCCCCATAAAGACCATCCCCAATGGGATTTTCGTGTGCCCTCAAGACCAATAGACCTGCGGTACTTTAGAAAGCAGAGAAAATGAGGATTACAAGCTGCAGCATTTTCAGAGAACATATTCCAGCAGCAGCTTCCTTTCTTGTGCTCAAAACAGGGTTCAGTGCTCCTTTTGGTCTTCTCTGTGGGTACGTAGGAAGAGAGGTAGAAAGAAGCTGTGAAGAGAAAATACACTGATCCGGAGATGGAGAAGTGTTGCCAAATGCTGAAACAAAATACTTCTAACTACATAGAACTATAAAACTTTTACCCAGGAATTTTAAGAGACTTGGGCAAAAAGTCCCACTCCGATCTTTCACAAATCTTGGAGAACTGGAAAAAGCCTGGCTTCCTGAGCAAGTGTAAAATGCTTGGAATTTATTAGTAGTTTTAGCTTTTCAAAGGAGCTCTTTCAAGTCAGTTTTTATCCCTCAAAGTGTAAGGAAAAGGAGAAATAAACTGGTAACATAAGGTTTCTCAGAACAACGTTATTTGTGACCTGTGTTTAAAACACTAGTATGAAAACCCTCCTCTCTATCTCTTCACTTCTTCCTAGGCTGATCAAACTCTCTCAACTTTCCTAAAACCCAGATTTGCGTGTAGGAGTCTGCTTTGCTTTTATTCATTTTGGTTTCTGGTGCGAGACTTCATAATCTTCTGCTAAAGAAAAATACAGGGATTATATCTCACAAGGCTTTCAGGTGATCAGGAGTGGAATTTGCCAGCTTCATTATGTAAAAGAAAGAGTAAAAGAAATTTCCCTCTTTAATCCACTTTTACATCTATGCTACAAGCCTCATTGCAAGACCCTTCATTGTGTATTTCACAGCTTTCTTCAAAAACATTTAAATATCGTTCCCTTTTGTTTATTATTTTTTCAGATAAAATCAAGTGCCCATATAAGGGATTCACTATCCTTTCCCAAATGTATTTTGCAAATCTATTAAATATCACGATTTTGAGAGTGCTTTTCTGTCACCTGTCAGTTAATTTTGTTAAAATTCATGCTTAGTTTTGTCACATTTTAAGCTTTGCAAACATTCATAAATCATTAAAGTAACCCAAATACAGTGCTGTGTGTGATAGGAAAATTACAGGCAAACATTGAAGCTGCCATTTCTCGCAACTGCCAAAACAGCTTTTACACTTGGAAGAGATTACGTATTCTGTAATGATCTTTATATAGTCTGAAAACTGCCCTGATTTGTCACATTAAGGTCGATGGAAATAAATAGCCCCTGGGTCCCAGGATGCCAAAGCCACTTAAAACATTCTTACTCGCTGCTACAATATCTTAATCTTGTCTTTTCGTTAGTGGGTGTAAGTGGATCAATATATGCAACTTTCTGAAAGAAACTCTGAGCTCATGTCTTGATCATCTTCTCTCTGAAGCTGATCAGGTCAGGTCAGGTGAGTCTCTGGATGGGTAGGCAGGATTGTGTTCCCTGGCATGATGCTGGGACAAACGTTATCCCTTTTTCTTGGAAGTGGATGTTATTTTCTCTGACTGGTGCTGAAAACAAATAATCCTCCTTGAACAAGGCTGACCCACAACTTTATGCTTGGGAATAGCAGAGGGACTCCTGCTTCACTCTGTCCTGATGTGTTCATTGCTTCTCATAGGGCAGAAAGGACCAAAGGGTTTTGCTTCTGCTGTGGCGTGAAGCTGCCTCTGATGTGGAGTACTTTTGCTGTAAACTGACTCTGGACGTGTGCATTTTGGGGAATGGAGGAATTCTTAAGGAGCAGCCCTTTCACTAGGTGTCCCTTGGGACACTGCAGCTCATAGCGCTGAACAGTGCGAGTGGTGCCGAGGGAGCTGTAAAGCAGAGAAAGAAGAATCAAACTCTTCTATTTCAATTAAGATAATGGTTAGTAGAAAAGGAGCTGTAACTGCGAAGTATTGTTATTGCCCTAAATGATCAGCAGAGACTTTGGAGACTCATTTTCCCTTATTACAGAAGACACACATATGAAACTCTTTCTCCAAAATAGATGCACATCTTTGGCCATAGCAATGCTACTTACCGTTCCAGTTCCGTGCTGTGGAACATCCAACTAATTGATTCAGTAGAGCAAAGAGAAAAGGGAATAAGACAGTGAGAAGCAGCATGTAGAATTAGTACAGAGTTGGGTCTATAAGGTTTCTAACACAGGGTAACCACATCCCATCGGTATAGAATGAAGCACAAGGTGATAAAGAGATTCTTCTGCACCTTAGCAGCTAACTATGAATTGAAAAATGTGAGCAGCGTGGCAGATGTTCAGCTGCTGAAGCAGTGCACGGGTTTATCAAGTCGAATGGGAGCTCCATAGTTCTATCCTAAAATACACTAAGCTGCCCTAAAAGAAATCCTAAGTGGCCAGCTTTTGTTGGAGAAGCTATAGACAAAATGCCTTGACTTCTGAAAAACTGTTTTCTAAAGCTCATCAAGCAGTAACAGAAAACCAGTATCTGGAGGCAGTCCAAAGCCCCTAATCCATTGAGTAACATCTAGGAATTCAGCATGACAGAATTTGACTTCTTACTCAAGGTGCTTATTGTCCCTTTTCAGATCTGTTCAATGTGATTTACCTTGCTTGTTGGTGGTGCAAAGCAGAGACTGCAAAGAGCAGATGATCTGGATGGTGCTTCATTCCAGGCATCATTAATTATCTAGATTAAGAAACTGCAATCATTTACCTTTCTGCAGCTGTGTAGCAAAGCTGCTCCAAGGATAATAAGGGTTGATTCAACTTGCAGAAGCTGTATGACGGGAATTGATTTTTTCAGAAGTCCCGAATCTGGTGTATTTGCAATGCTAGTCTGACTTTTCAGACCTGGTACAAGAAAAGCCCCATCACTTCAGGGTGAATTATCATCTGTGCTTTTGGTATATGTTAGTGTCATCACATATTGTGGTATGAAAGCAGACAAATATGTCCAATGCACCAATGACAATTACAATCATGTTAATGAGAACATCAGATAGACATACCCATGGTTGCAAATGCAAGAGATTGATCTGGAAATAAAAAAAAGCAATAAAAATATATTCCATCATTCTGATTGTACTACTGTGGCTGAAAAGCATTTGGTACTTTAAGCAGGGGACCCTTCATTAAGAAAAAGCAGCCACATGTGGAAATGCAGATCCTTAGGCAGTGACTCAAAGATCTCGTCTTCCTCGCAGCCACATGTGGAAATGCAGATCCTTAGGCAGTGACTCAAAGCAGACTTCTTATTACTGATCTCATCCATTTCCTGCTATAAAGTCCAAAATGAACTCGAGGAATGGAAGGAATCGTTGTCTAAACCAGATGGACTGATGATCAGTTTAAATATCATATGGTTTGCCTCCCCTGCAGTCATTCAGTAGAGCATAGAAGCTTGACTTCTCCCCGGAAGATGGAAAACAACCTGTCAGGAGGACAAAAATGCAATCCATTCAAACAGCTATCTGTGCTGATAATACTGGTTGAAACCTGACATGATTGAGCTGTATGATGCTTGAATAAATGTCCAACACCCACCAATATCTCAAAATAGAAAGCAAATTGAAGGGCCATCTCTAATTTGGAGTCTGGTGTGGAAAGGGGCTAAATTGAGCTTATTATTCACAAAGCTTACCTGAACTACCCAGACCTCCAAACCCAGGCTGTGAAAGAGATGAAAGTAGCCTTGTAAATTCTCTGATGCTATCTGATTAGTGCTGGGTCACAGAAGACAAAAGACTCCCTTTTCTTTGTATGGTTTGGATGGCTCCTGGCATATTAAAGGCAGGAGAAGAGTCGTAACCTTGCTCAGGCCACAGACAGCCAGGTTTCAAAGTCACTACGGGAGTACCTTCAGCTTTAGAGCTCCAGCATGGTACATCAACTGAACTGTGAGCACTACCTATGTGCGTGCTTTGTGTCTGTGATAAACACAATGTATTGCAGCTTAGCTTCGTCTCTTTTCACTGTAGGATAAGCTGAATTAAACTAAACTACTCTGCAGCAGGTACAGTGGCCAAACTGATGTGCAGTAACATAGTAGTCATGCCATCACCTTAAGGCAGATGAATTACAGTTTTCTTCTGAACTAGGAGTGTATTTTTGAAGTTGCTCCGCTTACCGTCCTCGAGCTCTTGTTGCAGAGACCTCTTGGAGCACGTGAACTGAACTGCTTGACAGAAGAAACCATTCCAGCATATGAGTTCCAGGAGTGCATCTAATGTGCTCCAGATGCTAATAGATAAGAACAGACCATGGGAACCAACTTAGAGTTCTTCTGAAATAAAACCAGTAACACATATAGGGTACACACTGGGTCCATAGTGCTGTTTTTCGCTGCCCACTACTATTGGGCCACGTTACTTACTGTTGTAACCACAGCCGTTCTGTCCTCCGGTTTGTATCTTGAAGCCCATCGGATCCTAGAAATCTTCTTTAGGTGTCAAAACTGGCTGTGAGCTCCAGTTAACCTTCCTGAAAAGGAAATTAAATCTGGGCATTGCTCGTATTGCTGCAGTGTTTAAAGGGGTCTCACTGCCAGCTGAAGAGCAGCATGAGAGTTACTGTGCAAACCCAGAAGAGAGAGGCCCTGTCCTCATCACTGAGGTGGGCAGCCCAAGAGCACTGTCAGCCCCAGCAGTTTACAGGTCATGAATCAGGTTGAGACCTGCACCTTTAATTTATTTATTTACTCTTCTAATTTTGAAGTGTGAGGTCTTTTAATTTAGCTTCTGGTAAGTGAACTTTTGCCATTTGTGTTCTCAAATTGGTGTTTATTTTGTCTTTCTTTTTTTGTTTTGTTTTGTTTTATATCAAGGACAAGGAAAACTGTGTTTTGGTAAAATAAGGAGAAATGGCAGGAAAAATCAGAGCTGGCGACACTCAAATAAAGCACAAGAGAAAAACACTGCTGTTGTTATGCTATTAATGCTGGAATAAAGGTTGCATGCTGTTAATCTACAAGTATTAATTTCCTCTGAAAATTCTTTGCTAAATTAAAGCCTTGAAGGAAAGATTCCTCCTTTCATAAACATGAAAAATCTCAAAGATCTTGAATAACTTGATCACTCTTCAAAGCCTGACTTTCCAAATACTAAGAAATTTTTATATAGGAGAAAACTTCACTGATCACAAATCTTTAAATATGAGATCTACTAAGACAAAGTATTTGAGGACAGAATCTTTGATGGGCTTTGAAGTCATAGGAGGCAGAAATTCCTCATTGCTAGGGAATTTCCCTCTGATCAGAATTTTCTCAGATCATTCAGCTGAAGTTATGGTGTTACTAAAGTTATTGTGTAAGTTGTAAACGTACATTCTGGTTCTCATAGGGAGCCTGCTACAGCACAAACAGAAATAATTAAGCTATTATGTCTTTGCAAGAATTCTTAGAACTCTTCCCGGCTGCCACAATGTATTTTCACCTAGATTGACTATTATAATTTGCTTCCATGATTGTTGAAATTTGCTTTGGAAAGCTGGAGAAAAATGGTTGAGTTTGTGTATTTCTTTTGATCACATTAAGCTGCTGCCTAGAAAAAAACAAAATGAGGCATCAGAGAGAAAGAATGAATGAGAACCAAGCCCACTGGCAAATAGTCTGATATCTTTACCTTTCCTCTAAATATTTCGCTGTTGTTTCTGACCTTAACTTGTAGACAGAAGAGCATTTGAGGCATGGCTATTATTTATCTCTGTGTTGTTATAAAGAAAAAAATGATATCAGTGTGGATTAAAGCTCTTCAGAGCTGCCTCGCAGAAGTGTTTCTATGCCTTCAATATTAAAAAAAAAATCCTAGCAAAGTTAATTGCTTACAGTACTGTAAGACTTTCAGACTCACATTGAGTCTGAAACAAATGAGGTGCATGGAGTCCTTGATGTGAATGGTGCTCTCTGTTTTCAATTGTAAGATGGACAAACTTTTTTTTATCTTGTATGGCAGGACTCCAGCCATAACTGTCTGGCAGAAGAAAACCTTCTCTGAACTTACAGCCAAATGCTGTAGATATAGTTCTCTGGGAAACATAGTGGGTGATAAAGATTTTTAGAGAGTAGTAAAAGTAGTGCTTAGCTCCTGTGTAAAGTTTCCATTTTTAGATTGCTCTGCAAATCTGAGCTAACCCACCATTTCCCTGGGAGTGAGGTAACAGCCATTATCCCCATTTTACAGATGAGGAAGGTATAAAACTATCATTATGTTTGAAATGTTAGTATTTGTGAAAACCTTCTGGAAAAACGTATATGTGTCCGAGGCCTGGTGTCGGTCCTGCGCAGATCAAAATAATTTCAAGATTTCATTTTAATGGATCTCAAGGACTGTGCCCCCTCTGGCAGGGGGAAACCACTCATGAATTTATTACCAAACAATTGGAGTTAGATTCGTTGTTGGATGTGTACAAATATTTGTGTGCATATATGTTTGCTCAGCTGAGCTAGGTTTATTCAAGCTTAGTTATGAAGAGCAAATACTATATGTAAATGATGTGGCTGTTCCTTAAAATATCCCTGTCTAAGTACTGTGGAGGCTGTTCATGTCTGAGTACTTGATCTGTGCTAAAACTAAAAATGTATGTGCTATTTTAATCCAAGCTTTCAATGTTTCAATGTTTTCAACTTTTGGTGAAAACTGAAAAAGCAAAGTTTTCCGTTGCAAAGCAGAACAATCCAACAAAAATTTGCCAAAAAACCTGCCAGCTCCTCATGGCAGTTAGGTGTTTTTCTGTTTTACTTTCACTGTAACACCACCACTCTCCTCTGCAAGCCAGATTTTGCTATCCTCTCCAATCTACCATTTTCAAAATACTTCTGAGTCAAGGACAGGCCACCTTCACTCCCATGATGGGATGGACTTCACGTGAAATCTAAAGGGCCTAGAGCATCTCATCTCAACTTGATTTGGGCAGATGATCTTCAGAAAAATAGGCAATGTTTTGGAAAATTATGGTTTGTCAAAACAAAAAACTTTGCTAGAAAACTGTCTATCTTGCAGAAGGATTTTTGTGCCAGTTGTCTAGAAAGAGAAACCTACTTACTGCAGAATAGCCACCTGCTATTCTAAATTGAAATGATCAAAATCTGTTGAGGAAGAAAATTTTCATTTTTCAGTGAAACCAGTGATGGTTAAAAGTGAGACCCACGCAGCTGACATCTCGTTCTCCCATTCAAGGCCAATGGAAATGAAGGATTTTGACACGGTGAACTCCAGACTGGGTTGGGTACAATGTGTGCTTTATTTTGAGTGTATCCTTGCATTTGTACTCTCCTAGTTTGAAAGGCTAGCCCTTTATATCTTACAGCATAAAGATGGCTAGCCCTAATATTTTCACTGGTGGTGACTGTAGAGGTTGTTCTCATTCATACAAGTGTCTAATACTTTAATGATTATTACTAAATGGTTTGTTAGGTGAACCAGGATTCCCCAGCTCTTTTGATTTATTAGCAATTTAAAATACAATAATTAGCCTCTTCTGTATGGAGCAAAATACCTTTTTGGTATTCAAGAGAATGCAAATGAACCAAAATATTAAGCATATTTTATCTCAGCAGCTCCTCAGATGTAATTATGGTCTCCAAGAACTTGTAATACTTGCACCTTTTAATAAGAAATACAATTCAGCATCTGACAGCAAAATGAAAACAAGCATTCAGGAATGAACATATGATCTGTGATATATATTGGATCTACTCAAATTTTTTCTTGTGATAAGATACGATGCAGAACTCACTCTCTACCTGTGTGAATACACAGTTCAAGCTGTTCAAGTTGCAAAAATAGGTATCTGAAAAAGTTAGGAAGTGCCACTATAAAAGAAAGATATACAATCTTTTTTTTGTCACTTTGGGCATATGCAGTTGTGGTATTGACTTTAGTAACTCTTAAGCATAGTTAGTATTTTAATTTCCTCAGGATTTCTATTGCTGTGTTTCAAGGCCAACAGCTTTCGTACTCCTTTTTGTGCCCTTAATTGTCCCCTGATGGCAGAGGAGCAATGAGAGGGAAAGTTTTGCTCAGCTCCTGGAATCTTGAGTTAGACTTTTCTCAGTAAAAGCAGTGTCTTTAGAAATGAAGAAATTAAAGTAGACGCACACACATGGTTGCACTCCTGCATATGTTGCAATCTGTAACCAGAGCCAACCTCGAAATTTCCTTAATTGTCTGGGTCAGAGTGAGGTAAAGGAATTTTGCACTTACTGAATAAAAAGGGAGGCTGTGGGAGAAGTGTACTACAGATAGAGATCCTAGACTGACACCTGAATTTCCTTTCACTTGTAGTAAAGAAGCAGGAGTGCGTCATGAGATGGCAGAAAGTACACAATGACAAGCACAGTCCTGTATGACTGGGTTCTGAGGCACAGAATTTTCTCTGGTTGAGGTGTGATTGCTAGTCAGCAGAATGTATGGTGAATGCTTATAACGACATATATTTTACAGCCTGCTCCTGATTTTTTGCTAATCAATTCCATGAATTCTGTAATAATCAGTGCAGCTGTGTTCTTATATGGTAAAATGAAAACAGTAGCTAAAAGCAGATACATTTTCTGTACAGCTCATTAGTTATTGAGGGAGTGAGAAATAAGAATGTGACATGCAGCCCCATCTGATGGGAGCATTTTGTTGTGAGTACACTGGGCGTGCTGTGGCTGGCCAAGTGGATATCCAGGTAGCAGGTGTGTAAAGAGCAACATCGGGTGCAATAAGTCAACCCCAGCAGAGCCCCATGCAAACAGGAACATGAAGGGGCCCGTAAACTGCAAACCTGCTGCTGTCTGCTGATGGTGCTACATGTGGGCCACACTTAGGGCTGTCTACAATGTGTCTGCACTCTGCAGAGTTCAAGACTGGATGGTTTTTGGGTTATGGACCTTAGATTCCTCTTGGGTAAATAGTCACTGAAGCCAACTACCTTCACACAGGAATTAAGGGGGGAAGAAGCCTTTAAGCAGAACAAGCCCATGTGAAGAGTGGGATCTGGCAGTTGGAACAGGGCATCAAGTGGAAGGAGGTCTGGATGGTACTGTACAAGTAGCTGGAAAATGGGCTGCGGTGGTAGCAGTGTCAACATGAAGAATGTAATGAGATGCTCATAAAAGAGGAAGAAATAAGAATGCACAAGTTGTCTACCCTGAAAAACTCTGAGATATATGAATAGCACAATGAGAAAACTGCATCCTCACACAACCCAAAGTTCTTGGAGGAACCACACTTCTTCAACTGGGCCAGAAACAATGTGCATTAGAACCCCCTAATGCAGTTTGGATTCAGCTTAAACCTCTTGTTAATGAAGTCCTCTTGTTTTCAGTTCTGTGCCCTGCTATAACCCAACACATTCTTCCCGCTAGTACAGGTGATTGGACCACACAGCTGAAAGACTGTGACACCCACCAGAGACAGAGATGGGACACGGGGACACTTCATGTGCAGGCTATTTCCCTTGCTCTGTAAAAATTTGGTTAGGACAACAGTAGCTGGATACTGACGGTGCAAATGGCACCCCTAACTGGTCTGTGCAATAAAAGAGGTGAATTTCTGCTGTTAGTGGCACCTGTATGAACCCAAGGAAAACCGCCCTGGTCTTTCAGCATAAATCGCAAGAGTGGAACTTGATCTGTGCTCTGTTTTTGTTCTGGCTTGTGTTTGTCTTTTGTTTTATCTGCTTTCTTCCATGCTCCAAACACACTTTCACTTTTTAGCGCATCTGAAAGCATTTCACAAATGTAGCTTAATCAGCAGTTTCAGACCAGCCTTTAGGAATAGGCAGAAGCCTTTATCTAACACATGATGGCTAGAGCGGTTTCCCCTGTTTGCGTTGGATCTGAGGGATGATGACTGCTGGACAAAATGGTTATATGCTTATTAAAGCTGACACCAGCAATGATTTTTTTTCTCTGTGATGAAGGATGAAGTTTAGCTACCATGTTTCTAGAAATGTCTGATGATGGCAGCCTACACCCCTCCCTGCTGTCTGTTTCAGCTCTTAAACATTCGTACAGTTAGTGAGTTTTCCCAGTGTGTAAACATCCATTTGTGTATCTTAAGCCTCTTAGTTTTCTTAGCCATATCATGCATAAAGAAAAGTCTATTTCAGTCTTTTTTGTATATATCTTTTATGTTATTGATCTTTGTTGTCTCCGTCTCCTCTTTCCAAACTGAACTGACCCCATGCTTTCAGTCTTTCTTACAGGTCATATTTTCTAGACCTCTTGTTGTTGTTGTTCTCTTCTCTCTCTGATCCATGCATTCCTTGAACTGTGATGCTCAAAGCAAAACATCCCTTTCTTAGGGATTTTGTAAACTTTGAGTTGCAAAGAAGGAATTCTGTTTGTATTTCAAAAGGTTTTTTTATTCCTGTTTTTTACAGCAGTTTGATATTTAATTCTGTGTACTTTGTGATCCTCTGGAAACTCCAAATCCATTTTGTAGAATAGCTGCATAACCAGCTGCTTCCCAGCTTTTATGCCATTGATTATTCTCCGGAGTTTGCACTGGTGCTTTGCATTACGTTCCTTACAGGCCACTTCTCTAAGGGGCTGGTTTTATCAGTTCTTCACACTGAAAGGCACAATGTACTAGCCTTACTTTATAGATATGCGGTCCATGTTCATTGCACTTCTGGCTGGTTTAGTGTCCAGGAAGAGTACGCTTGTATCTGGAAGCAATTTGGAAAAAAGTGTATAATTTTTGCTTTAACTTGAGCATCTTTTATCCCATTCATCTATAATATATGTAAACACCATTAAATACTGACTTGGAACCATTCTGAAAGAGAGCAAAGTTCAGATCTAAAAGTACAAGGGACAATGTAGTTCATTGGAGAACATTCAGAGTCTGATGTCCTGGTGCTTTCTGAGGCTGAAGTGGTGGACTGCAGTATTTCTCACCGACTCTGATCAGAGCTGAGTTACAGCAGGGCTCTTTTCACATGCCAAGTTATAGAGGAGATTTAGGAACTTCCTACTGTCTCTTCTTTGTACGAGCATGAGGATGGTAAAGACTGGTAATTAGTAACTAATGGAAATTAATACATGACTAGTATAGGGAAATAATTTACGTCCCGCTTATGTTCTTCTGTAAAGAACAGCAATTGCACTTTCATGATTGCTCTTATCACAGCGTGAGCTTTGATAGAATAAGAAAACTGGGGGAGTAGATCAATTTGTAATCAAAACCAAAAAATTCAATCAGGAGGAAATCATTTCAGTGACTGAAGTATCGTAAACAATTTAAATAAAATGCAGCATTATTCACTCAATATCTATGCCAAGTGTTGATGCTCTATAAGCCATAGTGTCACAGCTATCATTCTTTGCAACTTCCAGAAGGACAGGAAGTCTGTCTTCTTCAATCTGCATGTCTGTGTCTGTCTGAATTTTCACTTGGTTGTGTCCTCTTTCCTGGATGTAGTTTTGCGCTGTCATGTACTGCAGCTCCTCTGAGCTACTAGTTTTAGCAAATATAATTCTGTTCTCTGAGCTCATAGGGTGCTCCATGCTGTCTGCTGGCTACAGGTAGCATTGAATTGAATTACTACACCTCTCTCTCAGACACCAATTAAAAACGATCCTAAAATGTGTTGTGCTACATAGCCTGAGAAACCTGACAGTGGTGTTATGAAAAGTAGGAAGACTAGCCTTCTCCCATAATCACTGTGAAATCCCCAGTAACATGGTATTTGTGAACAATGAATATAAATAATATATGCATTTTTTAAAACTTTTGTTTTAAAATATACAAACTAATTAGGAGCTGGAATTATATCTCTAAAATCCCTATGATCTCTGCTTCACTTGTCCCTATCTGAGTAACATAAATCTTACCTAAGGGAACTATTTTCAAACTCAAGCAAGGGATTTCAAGCCTATGTGAGCACCTCCTGCCCATCTCGCAGTGGGTCAATCAATGCCACAGCAGCACGATAATGCTCTGCATCAAAAATTCTGGAGAAACCTTATCAAGACCTACCAGAGAATGAAGTCATAAAGTGTTCCTTTGAGTCAAAGGCTAGCCACATACATTGAGAGTGAGGTGGTTAATCTCAGCACTGTCAAAAAGTGTGGTACCTAGGGAAGAAATAAAAAACAATACTAGCTTTCTTTTGTTTTTATATGGCTGGGGAATGTAGTATTTCCTTTTCTTAATCCTACTTCTACCTTCCTTAAGAGATTTCCCACCATCATGGTGTAATAGGTCAAGTTAATATCTGATAGAGCTACTTGGTTTGACTGGAAGAAGGCATACAGGGTTTTTTCCCTTTTTTTCTGTTGTACTTTTGTCATGGCTGTGTATTTGTGGTATTCACGTTTTACAGATTACCCTGCAGGACTTGGTTCCTAAGGCAGAAGAAGAAAAGCATTGCTCTGGAATATTCAAATCAGTTATGCACATTTTGAAGCTGACTCTTCAGCATCTTGTTGCAATGCAGCCACTTCTCCCTTGAAAAAGAAGTGTAAAGTGTCTGCCTCAAATACAAACAGCTGTAGAAGTGTGCAAGGCAACATGCTATCTAGCATTGTGACTCTAAAGTTTAAAGAGGGAGGAAGCCAAATTGTATTTTAACCTACAAAACATTGGTTTGTTTGCTCTTGCTTCTGTTAGGGAAGTTTTCATCATAATCACTTCCTATAGCATTATTAGTCTCTTATAGTATTTACACTGATCAGGGCCAAACAGCTGACTTAACATGATTCATGTAGAAATCAAGAAAACTTTGTTTCTTGGATCATCAGTGGGATGGGCAATTAAAAGCTAATCAAGCGGTCTCCCAGTGGTTCTGGGCCATAACTTACCACTGTAGCCAGCGTGATGGATTAAAGTCGTAGTTCCTCCTGGTAAGATAGACTCCATGCTATTTTCCCACATTTTAATTCAAATGGTAGAATTTTATCCTTTTGGTAAGATAGATGGTGCCATTTGAGAATATTGTGTGTTCGTGGGTAGACTTAGGAGGGGAGGATAAGATAATAAGGCACAGTGAAAAGAGAAAGGCATTGTTGATACAGCAATAAAATGCAGACAGCACCGCAAGGTGGGCAAAATAGCAGTCTTAGAGCTCATCCCCTTTGGAACAAGAGCTGTAGTTTGATGCAGTTCAGGCCGTGTATCTTTATGGATGTTCTGAGAGGTTGTGTTGAGCTTTCTCTGACAGAAGGGGTCCAATACATATTTTTTTCCCTCCCTCTTAATTTCCTACTTCCTATTTCCTACTTTTTTCCTTTAACAGAACCTCACCACTTGGAAAGTGAAAGTCCAAACCTCAGAAACTACAGGCTAGCTAGTGTAAATCATGATAGTACCTCCGGAGACTTTGTTAGCTATAAATCTGCTCTGTGATGTGTCTGTGAATGGTGCAACTGGACTGACGGGGATGCACATGAAAGTTTGCACTGATTATCTTCTTGACTCAGTATGAACTTGGATTTACAGTTCCAGCAAGACCAGCCTACCCCAGGCATTAAATACCCTGGACCATTCTCTAGTAACACAAATGGAAACACAGAGCTGAACCCTTGAGGCTGTTACATTCAAGAGTCTTCTCCATATGTTAAGGTGAAAAACACGCAGTGTAGACTAATCATGGGAAAAGTGATTAAGAATGCAAGGGTCTTGAAGGCCTTAGTGAAGCTGTGTAAGATATATCATACTACACCTAGTAACCTTAAAAACATACTATGTTAAATTAAAATGCATAATGCAGGTTACTATTAAAAGATAAATGCATACTTCAGGGAGGCTGATTTCCTCTAAGACTAGGATAAGCAGGGCTGAACAGCGATAGGTGCGCTTTCTTGCTTCATCATGACTTCCCAAAGCTGCTAATGGCAAGCTTTGACCAGAACGTGCCTTCACTATCTATCTTTAAAGCAGTACCATTGGACTGCTTGCACCAGGGAAGGAAAAACCTCTCTCTTCTCCTCAGCAAACTGACTTGCGTGGTGTCAGTAAAAATGATGCACAGCACTGACAAATTCAGGATGGTATTAGTGCTTGTTTTCAGTAAATGGTATGACCTTGTATTTGACTGCATGACTTTTGTCATTGGTGGCAATTAAGTGTGTGCTGCATCTAGTAGCTTGTAGCTTTTCTCTACCCAATGTTTTCTCTTCATTCTCCTTCACTACTTAATTTTCCAGAAGTATTCCTAGAGCACATTACACCAGAAATACAATGTTATATTCAAGCTTTTACTTCTACTTGGCAAAGAATATAAAGCACATTGTTAGCTTAGATTAAACTTGAAAATGACCAACTATTAATAAAGTCCCAGATTTTACTACTTGCAATTAAGGTAATTAATACGTTACTGTTTAGAAACACTGCAGACAGCACTCTTGGAGGGATGGTGTGCTAGCTGCAAATCACCAAGTGTAAATAACAGGTTATGTTTTTGTTATCCAGTGTTATCTGTTTGTTCCTGATATGCTTCTCTCACTGAAGCAAAATGCAGACTATTAACACACCTCTGTCTTTACAAGCAATGATGTCAGTAGTGGGCTGGAACTGAACTACTGGACTCCTTGAAAGTGTAGCTGCAGCGCAGAAACTTAACATTGCTGTAGGTCAGTGCAGAGGTCCATCTTGCTTCATACTATCTCTGAGAGTAGGCAAGAGCAGTTGCAATATAAGACCAAGTAATGTGGCATGATATTTTCCACCATATTCTTCCAGCCTCTGATGGTATGTGGCTCAGCAAACTCCTTAAGCAGAGGTGGTAGAACTTTACATTTAACTTCCTTTTCTCCATTAATTTGTCATTTTGCTTTGAAATGTATTTGTACTAAAATTTCAAGTAACAAGATTTCCACAGATTCCAGCAACTAGACAGCTCCAGATAGCATTGGACTCTGACCTCCGTGCCATGCTTTTTTTGACCTGGAAAATGCCAAATGCCCACCACAACCGCTCTATCAGTCCCCTCCTCAGCTGGATAGGCAAGAGGAAATATTATGAAAGGCTCATGGGTCGAGTCAGCAATTACTGTGATGGACAAACCAGACTGAATCTGGGAAGAAAAGAAAGTTTAATCTATCACCAATAAAATCAGAGTGGATAATGAGAAATAAAACTGGATCTTAAAATATCTTCCCCCGACCCCTCTCTTCTTCCCAGGCTCAGCTTCACTCCTGTTTCTCTACCTCCTTCCCCTGAGCAGCACAGGGGGACGGGGAATGGGGGTTATGGTCAGTTCATCACACCTTGTCTCTGCCGCTCCTTCCTCCTCAGGGGGAGGACTCCTCATACTCTTCCCCAGTTCCAGTGTGAGGTGTCTCTCACAGGAGACAGTTCTCCAAGAACTTCTCCAAAGTGAGTCCTTCCCACGGGCTGCAGCTCTTCACAAACTGCCCCAGAGTAGGTCTCTCCCACAGGGTGCAGTCCTTCAGGAACAGGCTTCTCCAACGTGGGTCTCCCATGGGGTCACAAGCCCTGCCAGCAAACCTGCTCCGGGCATCGGCTCCTCTCTCCACAGGGTCAGAGGTCCTGGCAGGAGCCTGCTCCTGCCTGGACTTCCCATGGGGTCACAGCTTCCTTCAGGCATCCATCTGCTCTGGCGTGGGGTCTCTTCCATGGGCTGCAGATGTAGATCTGCTCCACCGTGGACCTGGATGGACTGCAGGGGGACAACCTGCCTCACCGTGGTCTTCATTATAAATTAAGAAGGAGAGAAGCAGGACTGGTAAGAAAATGGTACTTAGTCTGCTTATTCTGCTCCCTGTGACCTGACAATAATTTACGTGCGGTACTAAGTAAAAGAAAAGTTGCCATGAAGTTACATGTTATCTCCCTCTTGAGGGAATAATAATTGTAAAATTGCAAACCCCAGATCCAGTTTACTGTTATAAATGGATTTTATATATGAATAGATTTGGAGGTAAGTGGTGAAACTGTTGCTCATGAAGGTGTTTGCTTTATATTGCTTTTGCGTGCAGGGCAATCATTCTCCACTTGTTTGTGATTTTTATTACATATGATGCCCACTCATATTTTATGAGAAATGTTTATGCAGAGTAATCTATTTGATTCGGCATCTCAATATTTACCTAATGAGTGTATATTGCATATGATTAATCTTCTTATATTTTACTGTTCGAAGCATTAAAAAAAAAATATAACCGGAGTGGGCAGTTTCATGCTATGCAATAAACTGCAAATGAATAGAGGCTTTTAGCAAAGGTGTTTGAACTTACAGCTCATGGCTGTCTTGTAGTGTTTTGCGTTCAGACAAAATGAGTTTTTCCAAAGAATTCTTTTTTAAGTTCTTCTAAACTAAACTGAACTGAAATGGCTGACTTGCAGTTTTATATGATTTAAGAATTTGAACTGTGTAATTGGATGGGGTCTGCAATTTGTTTCCATCCTGTGGTTGTGTTTGTCTCTTCTTGTTTCATCAGGTACTGCCGAGGGAAAAGCTAGTCTGTCCTTTTCGTAGTGAAACAGAAAACACTGAAAATGTTTACAAGTTTGGGCACCTCTTGAAAAGCCATTGTATTCCCTAATATGTTCTTATAAATTAAAATGTCCTGTAAGTTGGTTTTTCTGTCTGCTACAGGTATCAGGGAAAAGGGTCAGCTTCCTTTAATACACAGTGAGATTCTGTCTTAATCACTATATCCCCAGAGGTGGAAGTTTCAGCAGCTCTGCAGACAAATAGCTAAGGAATGATATGTGATACTTTTCATGTGACCCTCTTGTCCTGGGATCAAAGTTGTGTGATGGAGCTCTTGGTCTGTCAGTTCCCCTCCTATGGCTTTTGATGCAGTTGGCCATTTTCATTCAAAAATGATGGAGAATTAAAGATCTTAATGATATCTTTTAAACTTAGGTAAACAAAGGACAAGAACATCAAAGAAGGAACTTGGTGAGACCCACTGAAAGAGGCATTTCTAAGCTCATATGTCCTGAGGGGTAAGAGCCACCTAGCCAGCCTCCACCAGCCGTGTCACATACGACCCAAATACATTTACTGGAAGGAGCTGGAAGTACTGGTTGAGGTGGATGGGAAAGGAGGCAGAAAACCTGACTTGTAGGATGCAGGACACAAATCTGAAAGAAAATAGTCTTTTTTTTAACTTTACCATGCGTGAAATAGCTTGTTTATTTTGGGGCTGATTGAGTTTCTGATATGGTTAAAGCCATGCTGTGAATCTCTGCTGACAAGCAGGACACTTTTTGTTCATGACTGACAGTCCCATGCATGATAACACCTTTGAAGAATCAAGTCAGAGGCATGGGGAAGCAGGGATGCTGATTAAGACGTGGATATTATCCCCAAAAGTAGAAAAGCAAGGGAAATAATCTAATTTGCTATAGGCTGGCAGTTTAAAAAGTAGTTTATCCCACGTTTTCACACTTCCTCCAGTTTTCATACAAAAGTACAGTAGTTTGGTTTAGTGGCTTTGGTTTTTGAAAAGTGGGTAAGCATGGTTTTATTAAAAATAGAAAAATCAGATTTCTGGGTTAGAAAAAAAAAGCATATAGTCTCCAATCCTGTGTCTGTTAGTAATCAGTGATTCACCTGGATGAGGATTAACAGGCCATGTATGAAGCTGTCTTTATCTGGTATGTCCTGCTAGCTGCTTGCAAACAGCAGTTCAAAGAAATTCTGAGCAAGCATTAATATGCAATGATATATTCTCCATCGGTGAGTTTAAGCTCTGGTATGAACTAGATTTTGCTTTTGTCTTCTCAGTTTCCTGGGGCAAGGAGTTCCACAATTTAATTGTGAAGTGTATGAAAAGGTAATTTCCATTGTTATTGTTTTCAAACCTTCCTTAAGATTGTTTTATTTCAGACTGCCTATTTCTTGGGCATCACAAACAATTATTTGCAGTTTTTCTTCTTTGCACAGTTCCTAGCTATACAGACCTCTCTTGTCCTTTTCTTCACTCTAGAATTCCTGCAACCTATAATTTTGTATGTGTGGTTACGATTTTTTTTCCCCCTGAGTGCATTACTTTGTATTCATCAGTATTGAAATTCATCTGCAATCTTATAACCCTATCACTCAGCATTGCGAGATCCTTTTATGAGTCTTTGAAATCAGCACAGAATTGACTGTTCTGAATAATTTTGTGTTATTTATTCCCTTGTCCAGACCGCTTATGAATATGCCGAGCTGAACAAACTCTGGGACAGATCCTTGAGGGACTTCCCTGGCAATTTTCCTTCACTATGAAGAAGTCCTCTGTTATTCCTTTAGTTTCTTGTATTTTAGATTTGTATTACTCTGTAAGGAGATAGTTAATTTCGTTGGTCTGTCCAGGCCTGTGGTTGCACTGCATTGCTTCCCATCCATATTCACATGCTCCTGCTCCAGCTAAGATTTTTTTTAGCGAAGGGAGACCAATTCCCTGCTGATTACATGGGAGTGAATTGGGAGCAAGGCTAGCGGAGTTCAGAGCAACTTAGCAAGCCTATAAATCCCACTGATAAAGGAGGCCTTGATGCCTTTCTTCTTCCTTCATCACCATCAGAAGAAAAAAACAACCACGGCTCCTATGATAAATGCAGCCTGTGCTCGGAGCAACAGAAGAGGAGGGAAAGGGAGAGCAATGGACCTGGTTGGCCGTTAATTGAACCTGACACGTGTTTACACAAGGAACCAAATTGGCAGTGGCCTAAAAGCACTGATTTATAAGGCTATTGATTAGCAGTGACCCAGTCAGGAAAAGCAATGGCAAACTGCTGCTTCAGCATCGCCCATAAGGGCAAAGTTCAGTGCAAACAGCCCACGTGTGTGTATTTATAGAAGTATACATACGCTCATTACCATCCCAGGCTTCTATTAACATATCCATATGTTACAACATCTATGTGTTCACAAGACCAAACCCGTACTCTGTTATCCTTCATATTAATTAGGTTTTTACACACATATTGAGACAGATGTCCTAGATGTACTTGGATTTAGCTGATACATATTTATAAAGGCAGGCACCTGTGGTCACAGTTTATCTTTTGCTGCCTTGCTTTCCTAGGAATACAGCACAGCTCTCTTCAAGATTACTTCCCTTTTTATTGGTATCTCATCTTCCACACTGAAGCTGCTTCAGTGTCTAAAGTCCTTCAAGTTATAGATACATCTTAGCACTCTGTCATGTAATGCATCATATGTATGCATCTCACACTCGAAGTATGAAATATTCACTTGGCCTACTCGGCTTGCTGTACAGGGAATATTTTAATATTGTACAAATCAACTTTTTTCAGGCAAATATTCTTTCATCACCTTAATGTTGGAGGACTTTTTTCCAGAAGTATAAATAAACACAGTGTTTTAAAATCCTTATTTATAGTAATGCTTTTGGACATGAGATGCAAATATAATGCAAAAGAAGAGACTCACCACTTGCCGTTTCTCTGATAGCATAGAGAAATATTCTGTTTCAAGCCCAGTTTTCATTTTTAACTGGAGTTTGCGCTTCTAAAGTGTGTAGGTAATGGACTGAGGATTATCATTTTTTTCAATTAAAAAAAATCAGAATTTTCCAACCACCAAATTAAAATCTGAAATTTTGCAAACCTGTAACCAGGAAAAATCCAAATCCCAATCTCAAAAACCCTTCAAACACAAACCCATTCAATTTCACCCAAGCTGTTTAATTTTAATTTTCATCTTTTAAATATATAGATATGCATAAATGTGAATATAAGTTCATTAAACTTTCCAAACTTGAGGATGATTTTAAAGAAACAGTTTTCATAATGCTGAAGTCAGGTACTTTTCAAAATTTGGGAGTGGTGGTACAAAAACACTCCAGTCAGAAAAGACAAGAGAAGCTGACTGCCTCAAATGCCTTCTGTTCTGATGAACTTCCATCTCCTGAGAGAACAGAAGCCTTTAAACAGAAAATTCCCAACCAGTTCTACTGCACGCTCTGTGTCTGAAGCTCTGCAATTCCCTTGCTCCATCTGTACTTTTTCTGTCTATTTACACACAACATAATAAGAAATATCATGGATGCAGAACCCAAATGTGCTCAAGGCCTAGGGAGCCTTCTCAGTAATATCACCTCTCCTCATTAACACAGCTCATTCACATCAATTATTGTTCATATTGTTTTTCTTCCTCCCTTTGCACCGCTCGGCCATGCTGAACAGCCCTGGGACTGGTGGCTGGGGAAGCTGGAGCAGCCAAGGGGAACTCCATGAGGCGTAATGACCTGCTGCACATCTGGGCTCCCCCTGACCATCCATCAGACAGGGACTTCTCCCAGCTTCCCATCACTAGCTGTAGGATTTTTTTCTTTCTGCTTCTGAGGTGAATCAGACCTGACTTTAAAGTCCTGATTTCCACATGCCGAGGAGTTTCAAAGTCTCTCTGGGAGAGATCTAGCTGTAGGAAGGTGGCTCGTGAGAGATGGTGGCTGGAAGTGGTGATCTGAAATCACAGGATCTTCCCTTCAGAAACAGCATCATGGATACTGAAATCAGCCAGAACCAGCAGCTAACATAGCAGGGTGATATCCAGGGCAGAGCGGGCACAATTTCTACCTGGGCAGCTTTTGGACCATCAACATCTGGGACTGAAAGCACATCAGATGTCACCACATGGATCCTACAGGTTAGATGCATTGCCACGAACCTTTACTTGAGGCACTCAGAGGGACATGCTGGTTCGGTTAGTAGTGGCACCAGGGAACTTTTGGGATGGGTGCTGTAAAGTACAAAATGAACAATGTCCTTTAGTGAGGAGCTGAGAGTGCAAAGTAGGGTGGTCATCAGCAAACAGAGGAAACAGTGTTGTGAAAGTCATCTAAGAAAACAAGCCAAAGTTTAGGTCTCTGTTAAATACATAAATTAGATTTTTTTATTATCAAATCTCTCACTTTTCACAAGGGTGTGTAGTGGTAGGACAAGGGGGAATGGCTCTAAACTAAAAGACGGCAGATTTAGATTAGATATTAGGAAGAAATTCTTCACCACGAGGGTGGAGAAACACTGGCACAGGTTGCCCAGAGAAGCTGCGGATGCCCCCTCCCTGGCAGTGTTCAAGGCCAGGTTGGACGGGGCTTTGAGCACCCTGGTCTGGTGGAAGATGTCCCTGCCCATGGCAGGGGGGTTAGAACCAGATGATCTCTAAGGTCCCTTCCAACCCAAACCATTCTATGATTCTATGATTCTATGATTTGTACAGCAACTCTTCTGGCCATTAGTATGAAGGTTGCCTGGGATGTTACAGAAAGAAAGAGTATAAAAGACAGAGCTGTGCAAATGGGCTTGAGAAGCAATATTGTTTGTATTTGTAAAGACTTGTATTAAAGCAATGCTCATAGGAATGCTTTTATTTGACTGGTCAGAAAGTCCCTGAAACAACCCACTGTTCCCTGTGCCATGTGCCCCACCGCCCCTACCCCCACCCCATTTTGGTCTGCTGTCTCAGCTCCCACAGCTCCAGAAAACAACATCTTATTAGTCGGGTTCGTTCCCTCCCGTGACCTAGGTGAGACTGATCTGCGAGCAGTTCCTGGGTCCACATCACTAACTCCCTTCTCTGGAGAATGAAATGAGCTTTCTGAGAGAGAGAGACAGGAGCCAGAGTTGGTCATCCATGAGCACAAAGACCCTTTCTAACTGTCTTTCACGTTTCTACTAGTTCTACAAGAATCTTTGTATGAAGTTGTGAGTTCTGCAACTCTATAGATTGTCCTGGTAAGAAATCAATAAAGACTAAAGCCTAACAAATTAGGTTTCCATGACTGATTTTATCAGAGGCCCCAAATCAGCCAGCTGTTTAGATAGCCTTACCTTTAAGCATCTGATCAGTCTTACTTCTAGTCAGCATTCTGCTGTCTTAGCTCCAGGCATGCAAGAAGTTGAAGTGAAGATGTCTTGATTGAATAAGTTTATGTGCATGATAAATCACAAAAAATGAAATATGTGCTTTGTGATTTCCTGAGCATAGACCTAACAAGAAAAAAAAAGGCAGTTACTGGTTTGGTTTTGCTTTGAAAGTCCTTTGTATAGTAACGTCACATAGTAGCTTTAGGTATGGCTAAAATTCACTGGGGCTGCGTGGACAGAAAGATAACTAGATGAATTTTGTATTGCACATTAGCTTTAATGCTGGGAAAAGTTGAGACAGCAGTCTGGATCTTAAATTACGTGTTCTGACTGCTGGTTTGAACAATGCCGGTTATGAACAAGGCCCGGATTGCAATTTTCTACCCTTACAGCATGCTAGGCTGGGATGATGGACAGCTGAAACTTTTGGTCTTGGAGGCTATCTTAAACTTAACATCCTTTTCACCTTTAGTAATCGCTGGGAATTACTGATTACATTTCTTGTCCGTGTCCTCTGAGACCTTTGATTTCTTAAACTGAGAAAAGGTGTTAGAGGGAGGCAGGACTCAAATGAACCAGGGGAATAGAGCTGGAATATAGAATCTATCCCAATTTTCCAACTGCATTCAGCTGTGACTGTTGTTTTGCATATGTCGTTCTTGGATTGCAGATAAATGTTGGCACAAATGGATTCACATGTAATAGCGATGATGCTGTGTAAAAGAACATGGCTCTCCAGGGCTTGTCTGCTTCAGTTCAAGGGGTAGCAAGTTCCTCTGTAAAGCCGATGGATGTGCTTAATGTTTGCAGGAGTGAGACCAGAGCAAAGAGTGAGAAATCACTTGAATTCTTTTTTTCTACAAATTTTATGCAATTGTGAGTGAGTCCGTCCAGCAGGTTAACAGCATACATCGATGTGAGTGAGGCTAAAGGCGCATAGTTCTGCTAGGGAGCTGATTTCCTGGAGACCATCTGCACTTCAGAACCAGCACAGTCCCCACCACTCTTTAATCACTGGGGCTCATCCCTCATAGTGCAGAGGGCAGCCAGTGCATGGCTACGGGGACCCCGAGGAACCCAATGGTTTTAAAACAGTGCAGAGCCAGCTCTCCTGGGCTGAGTGATGGCACACTTTTGTTTGCAGGAGCATTTAGTCAAGTTCCCCTGAAAATCAGCTGTTCATAATGGAAATGCTGATATCTTATCTGCAGTAACAATAATGGAGGAACCATAAAATATGCCCAGGGAGCCCCTTTATTGGTTTTAAAGTGAAAACAGAGGCACATTCACAACAGTAAACTGCTCAGGACAGAAATTTGCTCCTTGTTATCTGCCAGTCCAAATTTAATGCATTTTTAATTGCCTATTCAACGCACCTAGCAATTAAGGCAAAATAATATCTCTTCTTTTGAAAAATGTATGAGCTTTACAATTAGAAGTAATTGTCCTCGTTAATTGAAAGTGCAGCTTTATTTTCTGTTGATTGTAATTTTTTTTATTAAGGGATTCTAAAGAGCTTTGAAATCCCATTAAAGGACAAATGCTATCGTGCACTTCCACTGCAGTCACAAAGGACAAACTAGGGGGACAGCTCAGCACGGGTGGGGCTCTTTAAGTTCTGGGAGTGTTCAGCATAAAGTTAGTGATGCTTAAATATGCTAACCTGTGCCAGAGTGTAACTTTCACACTGGACATGTTTTTCTCACAGCAACCAGTAACACTCAGATTCTTGCCTTTTAGGACAAAGGCCGTGGCTAACATTATGAATATGTGTTATTCCAAGGCATATAGTGCCAAGCCCTTGTGTGTTGCTGTTTGATGAGGGAAGATTAAATACAACTGCACTGCACACAGAAGATGAGACTTGGGGAACACCAAGGATTTTGGAAGGCTGAGAATATTGAACACAGGGTCAGCAAATCTGTAGCTGGATCAGGGAACCAGCCAAAACAGAGGACACCACGCAGGAACCACAGCGGGCACCTCAGATCAAGGTTGCAGGAGATTGGTAAGCTCTAGCTGTTTTTCAAACAATTGTCTCATTCAGTGTACGAGGGACAGCTCTTTTATCACGTGCTGGTAACGGTCAAACTAAAGGGAGACAGGAAAAATGCTGAGCTGATATGAAAATATATTTTGGGGGATGAAAACATCAGGGCAGTCCTGAGTATTTCACTCCATATACAATGGTGTCTATAATATAAGCTGCACAATGGTTTTGATAACGGCATCACACCTCCGGTGGAGGAATAGGGGCATCTTCAGCATCCAGGCTACTCTGCCTGTCAGTGGATGCCAGAATTAAACATCAGTACATGAAATCAAGTATCTCTGCTGTGTAAAGATCCTGCATGAGACCCTCAGAGTCTCTCTTCACCCTTCAGCAGAGAGCTGGAGCATGCAGAGGTGCGCTGCCTTACTTGCAAAGTCATCTTTCATCTTTGCTTGTCCATGCTTTTGTGAATGGAAGCAAACGGACACAGCCAGGCTTCTCTTCTGAAAACTCTATACCTTATTCTTCATGCCACCTTTAAATTACTGGATGCTGTGTTTCACAGAGCAGTTCTGAAGAAAGACGCTAGGCAACTGCTTCATTTAACACTGCTTGACAAAATGATCTCTCATGACCTCCCAGCAGCAACCTTCTCACTCATTTTAAGTACAATGTAATTGCTGGATGTCTGACTCACCTTGCTGTCTTTCAAGTGCACTTCTATGTCTACATTTTTAGGCATGCTTTAAAATGCACTTCTAAACACTATCTGCTCACATTTCTATATTATGCTGACATTCTGACTGGGATGTCTGTCAATCAAATGGATGTTTAACCTTTGCTTCTGAGGGGAGAAACTAATGTGGGAAAATATTCATTGGTCTGTGAGAAATGAGTACTTGAAAACTGCATGCATCTATGTACTTGTTGGAGTGCAATTAGATTGAATGGGGCAATGTTTGGGTTGCTTCTGCCAGACGTGGTAAACAGTTCATCCATTTGATTTATGAATTTTTCAGACAGAGTCCAGTGCATCTTCTGTGTGGTTCACTGCCTCTGTGACAAGGGACTGTGTATTCCCAGCAAAATACCCAAGGATCTCAACCTACTAGTAACAGGAAAGATGGAACTATGGTTGTACTCCACATTAAAGCATAAATATACTGTTTGTGCTGTATTCATGTCCAGAGGCTCTCACCAAAATCATAGTCCTACTGAAGCTGACAAGGAGTGAGCAGCATCCCCAGAAGGTAATTCATCCTGTTTTAACAGCTGTCTCTGAGCAAGGGGCATGTAATACCCTCAGAGGTGTCTCTAATTATAGTGAAAGGCTAGACAACTAGCTGAGCTAAATAGTTAGTAGTAGCCGAAATGAAATCGTATCATGCTCTCTACACAATCACAGTGTGACTTGTGTTGGAAAACACCCTGTGTAGAAAACCCCATTTATTCTACAGAGGAAATTTATGCTGATTCTGACACCTACCTTAAGATGGGCTGAACGGCTCTGTCAAGGTGCCTCTCTCCCCACCAGTTAGTCAAGGAGCTTAAGAGAAGAATTTTAGATAGCTGGAGTAGTGAGACCAGCCTCAGTCCAGCGAAGTGAGTCACATTTGGCCACCTGTTCCTTAGTTACAGTCTTTATGTATGGTGTATTTTTCAAGTCTTTGTGAATACATTTAAAAACTTAAATATATTGATGGATATAATATAGTACAATTTAAAAACACATGTGTAATATTCCCTTAAAGTTCTTCCAGGACATTGCAGCTCATGCTGCTGATTTGTACCAAAAATATGTGTCTTTAAAGTCCGTAGTTACTTCTGACTCCTGCTGGGGAAAACGTGGGCTTAATTTGGACCTTAGAGACAGATTCTTGGCCGCTGTAAATGTGTGCCTGATCCTCTGTCTTCCAGTGCCAGATGTTATGTCTTAATCTGGAGATTTAAATGCTTTTCAACCCTGAGCACATGTAGTCCAATGCACAGGGCACTCAGGCGAAGTCTTTTCTTCTCATTGTTACTGGTCTGCTGGGGCTGCAATATTCCACCTCAGATCTCCAGGTAAAATATATCTATCAGAGGCTTTGCTCCACAGGGTCCAGAGTGCCTTGTGGGAGCCACAGAAAGTAGACCCAGCTTCAGTGGTCTCCCACAAGCGCTGAGAATGTTGAGTCTCTTCCAGTAGGGAATTTTTAAAGCATAGGGCTTGCCTCCTTCCATATATCCTTGTTGATCTCATTTTCCCCAGCCTTCCCTCCTGGTGCAAATGAGACTAGATCCCTAAAAAACAGAAGCTGACTTTGCAAGAAAGGGATTGCACAAGGTGTCCTTTGCATTAAGAATTTTTGAAGTACGATGAGGATTCGGGGTGAAGCAATCTTGCTACCTGCTAAGGCTTGAATGGTACCTCAGATGAATTTATAGCAGCTCATTCCTATGTTCTATAATTCATATGGATTTTTAATTCTCCTTCAAGAAACATACTGCCTACAGTGATGTGCATTTTTTACCTTATTTGTTTCTCTTGCCATTCCCAAGGTGGTAAGTGAGGAGAGGGTATCTTTGCGCCACAGACTAGCAATTACCATGTCTGTACGTAATTTAGCCACAAGCAGTAGGTTATGTCCGACTCAGTGCAGACACTGCAATGCAGATGAGCCAGTTGACTGAAGCTGCCCAGGGTCATGGTGTCATTACAGTACAAGATAAGATCTGCGTCCTCCTAAAGTAGATATTTAAACATAATCAGATATATCATATCTTTTTCTCACCACCTACTAGGAAGGGGGCTAAGATAGAGTGGTTCACCCATACAGTGTCTGTGCTATAGGTGTCTGAAGTTGGCTGCAGTAACACCCCTCACCCCCTAAATCCCACTGTCAGGTCCCATGTGATAAGAGTTTACTGGGTTATGCCCTGTCATCATCTTGGCTCTTGTTAGGGCTCTGTCTCTCAAGATTGTCAGTTGGCAATAGCAAGAGTTTTTAGTTGCAGAAACTCCAGTGCAGCTGCTGACGGGAAAGAGGGAATCAGAGTTTTATATGTGGACATTCATGCTCCAACTTGCAAATCAGAAGAGAAGTCTAGTTTTCATTTAGTCTGTCTTCAACAACTTCTGTCTCTGGCCTTCTGCAAGGACTGTGCTCTGTCCTTAGGAAAGAGGCTCTTGAGCAGACGTAGCCCTTTCTCAGGGCACAAAAAAATCACGGTTTATTTGGTCCAAGTTTAAATTTGCTAGGAAAGCACAATGTACTGTAGAAATGGGCAGACTTTACCGTTGCAGGAATGCAGCTTTGAGTCCTGAAGCATGGCTGTGAACTCATCTCACTGAGGACAGATACCAGACTTGGCTGAGATGGGTGACCTGGGAGTTTTTATCTTCAGACTGGTTTTGCTCCCGTCTTTCTTTACCTTTTGATCATCAAAAACATTTCTTTTTCTTATTCATGGTCTAAAAGACTTGCAGAGTTTTTGACTATGAATTTTTTAACACTTTAGTATATATCAGACTATTCCAGCACCTTCAGGGAAACACTAATCAGGATGGCAAGATGACAGACAGAGAACAGGGACTGTACATCACCACTGGGGCAAAGCCCAACAGGACAGTTGTCTGTGGGTCTAACAGGAAAGACCTGAACCTGAACCACTACATTTTTGTTTCCTGAGCGCATGGTGCAATGGGCTGCTGACATCTATGAGGACTATTGTCTCTTCAAGCATTGACGGGACCCAGGCAAGAGGATGATGGAAAGTGGTCTCTTAGAAGAAAGAAATACAACCCCCATCTGGGTTTGCCTTGCTATGCCAAAAGATAGGTAAGGCTACCCTGAACGTGAGGAAAAAACATTTAAAAATTAAGAAAATGTCAAAACTAAAAATTACAAGCCAGATCTTCCAATTCCTATATTTTCCTCTCACAACAGGTTTCCGTAGTGTTTTCTGTTCTTTCACATTTTCTTGGCAGACAACTCTGCGTATCTTACTGCTCTCTTGTGATCTCTTCCCATACAGGAATGGGTTTATTCTGATTTGTCCTTATAATGATTTCTGAATATTTGATTCTAATGATCTCAGCATGGTCTGAGGTGAGGAAACGTATCTGAACTGAATGTTTGATAACATGGCTGATCATGACCTGAATCCTATTAAGCAGTGTTTTCAGAAAACATCAGCCTGGCTCCAGATAATGTTATCTTATTGGTAGAAAGGAAGTGTTTAACCTAGAATTTGACTGTCTTGGTTCACTGGTTTGAGACTACTCCCTATGTGCAATAACTTGAGAGCAAAACATACCAAAATAAACTGTTGCCTGACAACAATTCCACTTCTCTGCCAATTGACAGTGTTGCAAGGCTTCCCTAGCACCATATTGGAGTGAACAGATGTGAAGCTATCCTCTCTGTTTATGATGCTAAATTAGTGTTTTACTCATACTATGGTTCTGTTCTCCACAGACAACAGGTGATGTGGTCATAATTTTAGGACAGCGTGATGGAGCTGGAGAAAGAAACAGTGGTAATACATCACCAGTAACGTACACTAGCAAGTCACCAATTTGGGGGTAATTTCTCACCAGAGGGCGATTTTCTCCTAGGACTGAGGGTGGCTGAGATGGGTTTTGTTGTGGAAGGGTGAAAAAATGGAGGTAAACCATATTTACAGATTGAGATGGAAACACCCCTATTCTTGAGTGTTTCCCAGAAGGTTTATGAAGACTACAGGGGTAGGTCCAGTTCTTTTTAAACTCTTTGCTAGGTGAATTTTCTTCTTGACTACATCCTTGTTCATTCTTATTTTCTTTTACATGCTGAGCTTCTTCCACTCTGTCATTTCCTTTCTCCGCATTTCTTTTCCCTGCACTACACATCTGTTATTCTCCCTCTTCCTATTTATTTTCTCTTTCTACTTTCTAAAATCACTTAAAATCCTTCCCCCTGCCCGCTTTCTTCTCTGTCAGCAACCCTTAGTCTTTCCATCTATTGATCTGTTATCCTGCCTTTTGTCTTGGTTATTTTATTGTCTGAAGAGTGAAGCTGAACTCTGCAGGGGACTTGTCACTCCTGCGCTGACAAAGCACAGGGCAGTTTAAAGGGTGTGGACATATTTTGCAGTACTAATCACCTATAATATTTATATCTGTGTGGCAAATCAATAACTGGAGTCAAGTTAGGCGTGTAAATCCTGTGAAGTGCAGAGGTTTCTAATTATGTGGTTGCAGCAGTGGCCTGATAATATTAATGGCAGTTCTGTTCTTTTTGTGTATGATGTCAGAAAAGAAATAGCAGAGACCTGTTACAGATTTTTCCTTTTACCTTACTCCACCCTCACCAGCAGAAGTACCACCACCGATTCAGCATACAGTTATTTTTACCACAAATTTCTGAGGTCAGAACTGTGCAGCATTTTACAAAGCGTAAGTAGCTTTGGTATATATCATATGGCAGAATATTAATAAAAAGGGGTGGAAGCAAGAATTTCTTTCTTTTTTTGTATATGCACCACATAGTAAACTTAAGTACTAAAGATTTTAAAATGGCATTTTCTTTTGCTACAGGTGCGCATTGACCAGCAATGGGCAGACCCCATACCACCCAGAGCACAAGGAAGTCTCTCTGGGTCCTTTAGAGCGGGTTGGCCATGTGATGTGTAAATGGTGGCACACCATCACTACTGCAAGTTTTCAACTGTGTTTCAGGAATAAATCCTTATGAAAAGCAGACTTTTAAGCATTCAGCTTCTGCTAACATCAGGTCCAAATTAACTTCCTGGGGGCATTCTTGAAAGCAAAAGACATCAGATTATGAGACTGTGTTTTTTATTGCCACTTGACTATCTAAAAAAATCACTAAGAAGTTTATGTTAGCAAGCTGTTTCAGCACCCCAGTATAAAAATACTGCTTACATACATGTGCGAACGACGCACATGCGTATGCCCACTCTGGCATGCGTATGTACACCTTGACACTTACATGGGAGGAGAGAGAGGGAGAGGATCTTTTTGCATCATTACTCTCAAAGACATTTTAGAGCAAATTCAGGAAGACGTTAAGCTTTGTCTCCAACATTAAGTGAATGTGTATTAAAGGCACAATAAAGATGCAAAGACATCAATGAGCACAACATCCACTGCAGTCAGAACTGACAGGCTGAGGTCTCTGGAATATGTGATTTCTTCCCTTTCCCTTTAAAGCTTTTTTCAAAAGTAGCAGTAAGTGTAATTTACTGTCCTAGCAAGATATAAATTGTTTTCTGAGAAAAACACTGGGCTTTTGCCTACATATTTCATGCAGCTGTGATTATAGAAAAAGAGGTTTTAAGAAACTGGCCTCCTCTGATTGCATCCTTGTTATAAATACATTCATTTCCATTTCTTTGTTTTGTTACAACTGCAGAGACATCTTGTAGTTTTTATTTATTTTAATTCATGTTCATTTTTTAATCAAAACAAATACATCATAAGAAAGTTATTCCTTTTAAATGAAGTTCTCTACCAAATTTTCAGGTATATTTTAATCATTTGCTTTCTCTCTGAGCAATGAATCTTCCCCTGATGCTCTCAGATCAAGATGGGCTGTGTTTATAGGGAGATTAAGGAATCATCATTGCTGTTTGTTTTTTTTTAACAAAAGACAAGGTGGACAAGCTTGTATCAGGAACAGCAAAATCCCCTCTGATTCTGCACCTAAGGCTCCCTCCCAGTCTTGTTTTCCATTATTCCAAGGTAAAACATTACTTCATCTAAGAAGTTCCTGGACTAGTGTTCTGGGAGTGAGAGGAAATGGGGAATGATATACCAGAGATGTACTCTGCTCCGTCACACTGTGTGTAAACTGTGAAATTCTGAATGTCAAGAAAGCTTACAGGGCTGAGCCCTGACAATCTGGTTCAAAAAAGAGAGTCTGCTCACAAAAAAATCTGGGTAAGGAAGATCTATGGATCATGCTTCATGGTGTCTTCCATGTGAACTGAGTCCAACATCATTGTGCTCTTGTTGTAATACTTTGCAAGGTCTGAGTACAAACAACCGATCCACGAAGACTCCAAAGTTTATCAGAAATATGCAAGAATTCAAGATTTGTCCCTGATATGTGGTGGAGCAGGGTGGAGTGATAACGTCTTCATGCCTGCCAGTCAAACACCTGACAAACACAGTCCTCTCTGCTGGTACATCTGTTACAGTGAATACTCAAAGTACCCAAGTCGTGTAGTTCTTATTTAACAAAAAAAGGCTTGGAGCAGTGCCCATCCAACTCATCTTCTAACTTCACAGTCTTACTGGTCCTCCATCCTGAGGCACTCGTCCTCAGAAGCGGAGCTGGCAGTTGGTATTGTAGCAGGACTCATGACCGACACGTATGTGGGTCTGCAATATACAGCAAGATGGTGGGTGCTGCTGGAGCTTTAAGCTGAAATAAATACATTTTCAGAAGTGGCCAGGTAAGGTTGTCTGAAGTCTTTGAGTCTGCAAGTACCTGTCTGAGGGTAAAATTAGGCCTTTGCTATGTTCTGCGTGGAGCCAAGACTGAAAGTGGTGCATGTGGCAAGACGTGCAGAGCTTCAGCACATAAAACATGTTTTTGGGTCACAGTGGCAAGGATCGTAAGTTTAGCTTACAGCCTGCACTTGCTGGAATCATTTCTTCTCACCTCTGGTCTATAAAGCTGTTCCAACATCTGTTACTACAAGAGATGCAACACTGTGAAAAAACCTGGCCACTCTTCTGTTGTTGGGTCAACCGGCGTTTTCAGTTTTGCAATTCCCTGCATCTACAGTTGCTTCTTAGGCATGGCTAAAACCCTGCTCAAACCCCTTTTTTATAAGTCTGAAGCTGCTGTTTACTTATATTCTCCATAATTATGGAGCGTTTTTACTAGGCTGTGGTGTGCAATTTACACTTTGTTGCTAATTCTGAAATTGAAGTCTGCTACTTAATAACATTTTCATAACAGTGCCCTTGGATGGGTACTTTAGAGCTGAAAACCCACATAGCTCTGGCTGTTTTATTAATGGATTGGGTATTTAGTGACAGTACAGATTCAAGAAACTTTTCTTTTGAGGCAGCCAATGGGTAAGTAAAATACATACTTTTTCTTATCTTTAGACAACGGTAAATCTTGGAGCCTTGGAAATCAATTCTTGCTAAAAGAAATACCTGTGGCACGCAGTCTGGATATTTTCTTAGTCTAAGTTCTTAATTTTATATAATACATATATTGTGTAGGGACATGTTTAGAAAAATCAAATGAAACTCTCACTCCAGACAACCACAAAACCATTCACACTTCACTCAGCCCGGACAAATTAAGCCATAAAATAAACTCCCTTCTTGCAAGAGCTTGCCCAGAGGCAAGACATCACCACAATCACAGTATGGCCTTTCTTCAACATTCCTGCACCCAGAGAAGTTATAAATACAGGTGTAACAGAGTCTTTTAGTGCCTCCCGCAGCAAGAACAGAAGAAGGCTGTGTCCGTGCTAGGTAGGTAGGCAAATAATTAACCATAGTTTGACACTAAGAAAATTAGAACAAATCGAACTTGAGGTTTTTGAGATGTTCTTAGCTACTTCTGGGTCTATTTGTTTGAGAAAGAACTATATCTGAGTTTTTTAATGGGAAAAAAACAAGTCCTTTGGGGGGGAATGTTCCACGGTCTCAAGAGTTTTGTTTAGGTTTTCCTACATAATGAATCGCAGGGAGGACGCCTGTGTTGAGAAAGGCGTGAAGAAATTCCTGTTCTGCTTAATTACGGTACTTAAAGAATTAGTTCTTTTTTAAGCTGAAAATTTGATTCATCACAAATATAAAGAAAATGTAATTAGAGGATGTAAGCTTCTTGCATCATATTTTGTACAGTACATAACCACACCATGGGGAAATGTTGTAAGGAAGGTCCATTTGTGTTCCACTTCCTGATTTTTCCTCCTTGAAAAGATTCTTTGATGAGAGATGTGTTTAAAAATCCATTACAACCGGTACAAGGGGTTGTTTTCACTTGGAAAGGGGGGAAAAAGCAGCATAAACAATTTCATATTTCAAATGCAATTCATGCTGAAACATTCTGCTGCGGCATAATTTAAACTGCAGACAGATTGGAACAAATAATGCAGAACTGCTTTGTTTTAAAATAGTGGTATAGATAAAAAATGTATTATTCAAGGGAGCTCTTTGCTCTAATTCTGAAAGAGAAAATAATGTATGCAGATGGTCTTATATACATATGTAAGTGAGAAATTTGGAGAAGCAGTAGCACATGGGACCCAGCTGTGATCTCATCAGATGCTCTACAGGGAGGCTGTCTAGCTTGTAAAGTTTATTTTTCCTTCTTTCTCTTCCAATTCCAAAGGCCCTGGTAAATATTGTCCATCTTTTACCCTTTTCTCTATCCACCTTATTTAATCTTCCCTTGTCTCTTCCTTCTTAGACATCCTTGATAAGAATATGATCATTGGTCAGCTTGCTTATGCTTTTATTTCTCTTCTTTAGTGTCACTGCTTTTGAGCACTTTATCTGCAATTCATCTTCTGCGGCCCTCTTCTTCTGATCATCTCTATGCCTCATTAGAGTGTTTTTTGGACTGCTTGGAATATATCTGGGACAAAGGCTTCTCTGAGGCCTCTGCAACACACTTTGCTATTGCCTGATATGGAAGGAGCCTGCGTACACATCTCCCTTGTAATACGGTGGATGTTGCTTCTCACACAAGAGCTCTTCCTGCAGCCTCTCCATGCAGTCCTATCATCAAGAACTTTAAATAATCTTGAGCATCTTGTCTTTGTTCCCGGGGAACAGTGCTGTCCGTCAAACTGATGGAGTAGGTGGTTGTTCTCCATTTTCAGAAAGCAGTGGTGACCTACACAGTTGTGGGGATGACTCTGCTTGCTGTAACACACCTCCGAAGTGTTTCTACCCTACAAGCAGCTGGACCTGTTGCACTCTGTTATTTTCAAAGCAGGAATCACCAGCATTTTATTCAGCAGCACAAACACTTCAAGCAGAAAGCAACAAAGTGCCCACTTATAGTACATCTTTAGCTCGTAGCTGCTGGAAAACACACGTTAGTTGATGAGGACTGCATTGTGGCAGATGCTGTGTGGTTAGAAAATAAAGGGACTGTGTGTCTGCAGGAGTCTGCAGTGTTGTCCTCCTGCGTGAGGTCAATGTGCTGCCTGGGAGGCTTTCTGGCATTGCTTGCTGCCAGTGGAAATGGCAGCATCGGGGTTCAGGGCTGACAGAGAGACTGAAGCGCAATGGTCACTGCAGTGTGCTGCTTTGTCTGTGCGGCTGCCCTTGCGCCAGCAGCAGTGGAGCCCCCTCACCTAACACCCATCACCATGCACATTTCCCTTTCCTTTCCCAGCACATACACAGTATTGAGAAAGGAGCTGGGGTTTATCTTCTCCTTCACAAGCATAAGGACCAGTACTGGCAAGCTGTCAGGGCTTATGCATGCTGGTGGCTCGCTGTAGAGAAGAGCCAGGGGCTGCAGAGGACCTCCAGCCCAGCAGGGCACATCTAGGGGAGCTGGAGGCAGCCTCAACCCTGGGCATCAGGCACCTCCATGGAGACAGGCTCAGGCCAGTCCGGGATATTTCAACAAAAAAAGCTGCATTTTTGCACTCAGATTTGCTCAGGGAGAGATGGAAGACATCTGCCACAGGGCTGGCAGGTATTTTTACAACACTGTGCATGCCCAGCAGCTGTAGATAGCAAAATCGTCTCAAACCCTACAGATTTTCTCTGCTCGCGGCCAACATATTGATGCATTAATGAGTAAATCAGCAGGAGGAATGCCTTCAGCAAGTGCCGTCACTGCCCCCTGGGAAAAAATCATACTGACCCTCCAAGGGAAGCTTCAGACCTTGACCTCTGTGGTGGCCTGAGTTTTAACTTTTTCGTCTCCTGTCAGTAAATGGCAGCCAAAGCTTTCTGATCACTCAAGGTGCTCAGGACTGAAAGAATCCACTTCCATTACAATCAATTTTGAGGCCAAAAACATAAGGCCAGTGCTTCAGTCAGAAAAGGCACGGAGCGTGCTCTAGGCGTGATTCATGCCCATTGCCATGTACTGACATAGGATGAGGCTTAACTTACTCTGAGCTGGTGGGAACAAGGGGTCAACATTTTCAAATGTGCCTAAGAGGAAGCTATTGCAAGGGACTGCAGATCTTACAGGCAAGAAGGAATCTTTGTCTCCGCAGTCAGTGTTGCCATATTTGTAGATGACTGAGAATCTTGTCATAGCCTTTCTGTTGGTGTGTGAGTAAGAGACAACGTGGACTAGAGTACTGGAGAAAAAAAAGTCACTAGGCACCACCACAAAAGGCAGAGAGCATGTTTTATTTCTGCCCTTGAGAGAACTGGTGATGGGAGGGACATTTCAAAGCAAAGACTGAAAAGGGTGTTAAATTATTTCATCTCCTTGAAGTGTTTTGCTGTACATTTTTCTTCCAAATTTTCAGCCAAAGAAACTATATGTCAGGTGAAATTTTAAGTAAAATATATTTCATTAAATAACCAGATAGGGTTGAGGGATGTCTTTAAGCTCAGTGATGTACATAAGTATCTGTAATAGGCGTGGCACTGGCTTTAAAACTGGCTGCTCTTTATGAACACCTCAGACTGGCATGTTCTGTAGGATCCTTTTGATGTGTAGATATAATCTGTCTTTGAGCAATAGTTGTGCAGCTCACACAGTGGTATTAACACGTAGACCATGCAGTTTGCCTCTGTAAACACATTCTGCTGCAGCAGATGGAGTAACAGCTTGTTTTTGAAATTGAGCTGAAATATTAAAAACTAGAGGCAATTTGTTTTTTTGGGGGGGACACTACTGAGTAATTTTGGAGGTTCTCAGGACAGCAAGATCTAGCACCTGCACCCTCTTTAGCTAAAACTTTTATCACCATGAGATAAAAATGTTGATTCGTTCTTCACAACACCAGCATCTAGATTTTTAAAAACAACCGGTTATTTCTGGTGCCCCAATTTCTAGTTTCTTAGTTTTTTTCCACTCTACAGAGACCTATTTTTGCAAAGAGACACTTCAGAAATCAAGCCTTTTCAATGAGATTTAAATTGGACACACAATATCCCTGGTTATTTGTGAATAATTCAGGCCTATATATTTCTAAAGTAAATATCCATCATTTATCCACATCAGCATCAGTTAATATCAGAGAAACAGTTTAAACTGATATCAATTCATAAATGTTTTATGTGTATGGGAAAGGAAGGAATAAACTATTCACCATTTCCCTGTTGGACAGGGCAGAAAGTGATGGGATTAAACCCAAAGGTTTACCTTAAATACGAAGAGCAGCTTTCTAGTAGTAAGACAGTTAGCACTTGAACAGTTTAGTGGGAGGCTGGGCAAGCTCTGTCATCTGAAGTTTTTGTGAAAGGCTTAGATACCTGCCAGGAGTGATCTGTTAGACCTGGTCCAGCTGTGCAGAAGATTGACTAGGTGAGATCGCAAGGTCTTTTTCAACCTCATTTTCTATCATTCTGTAGATGTAGCTATCATGCTATATGATGTGTATACTCTGAACATCATGTATATTATTTAACAGGTGTAACTGATTCTATTCCCAAATATATATATATACACATACAAGGCTCAAAGATGAGCTTATATTAATAGTTAACAGGTGTGGCCTGCCGAATGAGTAGTTTCATATTTGGATTTCTAATTTTTGACACTGTGGAATGAAAGGCTAATCAGGCTAATAATAATGGAGGCCACTGTATCTGCCAGATTGGCAAGAGCAGCACAGATGCAGAGGTTTTGCTAAAGAACCCATTCTTCCTTTTCAGCTCCAAGAAAAGTCTGCAGCAGGGCCACAAGGTGGCAGATGAGCTGCAAAGATTACAGATTAATAGCTGCGAAATAAAATATAGATGGCAAATGACAAGTTTTGTTTTTTTTAAAAAAAAAGACAGCGTTAAGGCTAGAGCCATTAGTGCGCTTTTGGGTGCTTTCCTAAAAAACTAGTGGTGCTTCCCATCAGGTAACAGAGTAAGTCAAACACCCCCATCCCCATTGCAACAGGTTTGGGTTCAAATTGTACTTAATGGTAAATAAATCAATCACGGCCAGTTTTTGAGTAGGATCCTTATCTTGGGCATTATTCAAAAAAATTTAGTGTGTTTGTCATTTCATCGATATTCAGACTGAGTCAGTTCAAGCATGAAGTAATTTTTACCTGGTGCTTTGGAGCCATAGTCTAGAAAAACAAGAGTTTCCTTGAGACTAGAGCATAGCGTATACATTGTGTGTTTGTGCTGGAGCCCACACCTGCTTGTTTAAATGCCTTTGTATATCTGAAGCTTGTAGCAGGATAGAAAGGAGTGACAAAAAATTGGCAGCACCTTTTCTGCAGTTCAGAAGGGATGATCAGAAATTGGTGAGCGGAGGATCCTGGTTCTGGTCTGAGCAGTTTGTCCAATGTCTCGTAGGCTCGTTGTCTGCCTGGAGGCTCAATAACATTTTTTTTTTCCTGAACTACAGAAAGTATGTTCTGCACAGCTTACAAACAAGCTCAGAAAAACCTTCTGAACTGCTCTCATTTTCCTTTTGGGACGGACTACTTTATAGGTACTGTCTGAACAACTCCCCACCCCACCAAACATGAGGTAGATAGGAAACATCCCAAACAACCTCTAATTCATTTTGTCCTTTCTCAGACTACACAAGCTAAGCCCCACCCTGCACCTTGAACACATTTAAGGGAAATTAATAAGCTTCCAGGATATTTCTTACTGCTTTTAACTACTGCTTCATTTTTCAGGTGCTATAAAACCCCACGGCCTTCACAGAGACCGTTCCTGTCAGCACATGCCTGGTCGGTGTACTCTGTCTCTGGCCATCCGGGGGACGGGACAAGGAGGCTCCTGCATGCCACGATGTGTGTACTGTCGCAAGTATGCTCAGATGAGGAATGTTCAGAAAAGGCTGTTTTAGCCCACCCATGGGCATTCAGCGTCCCAGAGCTGCCGCAGGGATGAACAGCAAGCACCGTTCCGGGCGTTCTGCCTGAGCATTTGTGCATGGCCAGAACAGATCAAACCAACCTCTGACAGACACGGCAGGCTGATGTCCCCAAGCACTTGCGGAGCAGGCAACGCTGCAGCTACCCCAGCCCCTTGACACCACTGCATTGACCATCTCCCTGCTTTACTATGCGAGTCCTGTTTTACTCGGTTAATTTAAAGAAGACAGAGTTCTGCTTTGGATTTTCCTTCAAGGCTGGTCTGATCCTGTTCTTCTAAGAGCCGTTCAAAGCACGGGTAGCTTTCAAACAGTGATAGTCCCTCACTAGCAGCAATAAACCTAATCTGAAGAAAGACACGCTGCTTGTTAATGGAAACATTAATAACAGTTCCATTTTTTTTGTAGTTTTAAGTAATTTTACTGAATAATTAAACAGCATTTTATTCTTTTTGTTTTGAATGCAGTCCACTCATTCTTCAGCTTGTTTTTGTTATGTTATTGATTTTCCTGTGTTTGATCCTAAGTTTGTTGCAAGAAGTGTATATACTGAAGTACTTTTAAAATGTAATAGATAAACGAGTTTGCTGCCTATGGTCTTATGAAAGGCTCTGCAATTATGTGAGTGAATCTTTTGTCATAAATAATTCAGTCAGCATTAGTTAAAAATTCTTGTTTAGTAATCACTGGTTTCCGTACCTTCTGTTTATTAGTTTTCCTTTTATTATAGTAGTCTCTCGTAAGTTATTGTCATTTAAGCAATTTTCCAAGTGTATTTCAGAGGGATTTGGTGGCAGTCAGAGTGAGTGGTTGAAAAAAGATTCCTGTCAATGTTTTTTTAAAGGTTCATCCTGTTTCTGTGACTTTTCTTAACTCATTGTCCTGAGAACAAGAAAAGCCAAATTTTCAGGGTACAGAAGAGAAATGTTCACAGTACTTCTTGCTTTATGGTTGGTTATGGTGGTCAATCATAATAAATCAAGAATATTTAATGATTAAATTAATTAGACTTCAGCAATATCAAGAATGCTTCTACTCTGTTTCAAAGGGTAAACACGAATTAATAGCTTACACTTATTGACAAATCCAGCTTATTATAGTCTGAAAGGAAGGAAAAAAGATTTTATGAGATATAGGTATCTGAGAATCTAAGCTGAGGAACAAGAACAGTAGGTTTCTAGTCTTGTGGTGGTGTGAGTATCTATAGCTTTGACTGGCTTTGGGGGAGCCAAGGGCATTCAACACGTCTCAGGTGTGGGCGCAAGTTCTGGAAGCAATAACAGCAGAGTCGAATGGCTCCTTGCAGGAGCAGGCACAGCAGAGACTGGGAGTGCTGATTTTCTCTAAGCTCTAGTACTTAAACTAATGAGATAAAATAATTTGATTCATGTAGTATTTGTTCACTCTTCTCCTTTGCATTTCCTGATTTACCTTGGTTAGTTATTTCTGTCCCTAAACAGTGGCTCTTACAAAGCCTCATCACTGCAAAGAATGCAGTTTTCATAGTTATCACAAACCTTATAAAAATCAAGTGCTCTTTTTTAATCAACTCTTTTGATATTACTCTTCAAGAATGAACCCACTAGAATTTGCCATTCAAAGAATTGTTTTCTTAGGGGGGAATCACATCTATTTTTAGCTTTATTGACCATACTGAGTATTTAAAAGTTTAAACAGCAGGGAAAAGGCACTTAAGAAGTTACGAGAAGTGCACAGTTTGTTAAGCCTTCTGGACATTTTCAGTCTCTTGAATCATGTTTCAAATTTTATCTGACATCCTGATTGAAGCCTCTACTCTTTTGGAAAAGCTCAGAGAGCAAGACCCTGTGCACAGGAGGTACTTGCACAGATGTCAACATCTGAACTCGTCATCCTTGCTTTCCTTTACAGACACCAGTGTCAACACACAGGACTCCTATAGTGTTATTCCTCTCCTAAAATAATTCAAATGAATCACATCCTTGAAGTGTCTAATTCTTCCTGCCGACCATCAAGAGACACTGAGGTGATTGGTTTGGTGGCTGACATCCTTTCTGTAGGTGTTGAAAGAGAGGTGAAATCCCACCCACATAGACTCTGTGAGACAAGACAGGAAGACTGTACAACATGGCATCAGGAGATCTTAAATGGTGTAAAGCCAGATTCATTTTATAAGTTGGTGATGCTGTTGTTGAGCTTTGTGAAATAGCTATATCAACATCATGATTACAGTATCAGACTTTCTGAATATTTCTAGTTACAATACTGTGATTAGTTATACTATTGTGCCATAGTTATAATACTAATATTATGATTATGGGTTATTATGTTGTGATGTATTTCCTAGGTCAGAAAAAGGTGGAGAAGCTATCTTTCAAAAACTGCACTTAAATAACTACTGACTTACAAGTCTGTGTGCTTTCTTTATGGATCAGGTTTAAACATAGTATTTATAATTTAAAATGGGCATTTATGAATTTTTCCTCAGAGTCCTATCTGGGAGATCTCAGAAGTTTCATATACTTCTTATAAAGTGATAATATGATACCCTACTTGAGAACTGAAGTAGAGAAACTCTGTTTTGATAATAGCTGTGGCTGAACATTATCTCCATTTTATAACCTACTGTATGTTAGTTACACACTAGAATAAATGGATATAGTACGTTGAAAGGAAGATTTTTTCTGCAGTTATAGGCCTGCAGTGCATGTGAAAGCCTAACTCACTAATGGGCAACTGAATGAAGCATAGACAATACCAGAAGACGGACATGATCATGCATCTTGGCAATTTTTTGTAGAAGACATCTTGAAAATTAGGTTATTGATAAAGCTAGGCAAATCTGCATTTCTACAACTGCCTACATAGAAATGAAAGCACGAATGCATGAATCTGTGAAAGGAATGGCAGATTATAGCCTTGAAAACTGTTACAAGTGAAACTTCAAAGAGGCCAAGGTGAAGGAGATGATGGATTGGGAATATGTTCCCAGTGATCCTGGCAACCTGTCAGAATCCTTCATTAGAGAGAATTTCTGGTCTCAAACTCCCATTTATCTCTCCTGTAAGGAACCTGCAAGAGAATACTCGTGGTATATTGTAGCAGGTGAAAGATTGCCAAAGTTGATTAGCTAGAGTTAGCCTTCTCTATATAGTTTATTATCAGAGTCCTGAAATTAGTTTTGTGTCCTCTGGTATTGTTATTTCTGTTTCTTCCAGTGACAAACAGCACAACAGAGAGACCTTCCACAGATGTAGGGTATGTACACTTTTCCTTTGCATTCTCTGTGGATAGTTCCATTTTGCCGTCAACAATCTTTCATCCAGGTATGAGCTGGAAAAGCTCTACACAAAGACTACATCATTGTTATACATTACCTTTTTTTTCTGTATTGTCATTGCAACATTTGTTCAAAATCTCTTCAGACTAGTACTTATAATACAGGAAATATAAACAAGTAATTACAATATTCTTCACTCCAGTGTGGCTGGCCACTCTTCAAAATGCGGTGATACCACTTGCAACTGACTTCTACAACAGGACTCTTACTCTGGAATGACTGCTGGATGAAGATGCTGGGAGACAGGTTTAGACCCTTTGTCTGCAAGTGTTCTAAGGAATTAAATTTGCCTGGGACAGGCACAATGTTCAAGTGGCACCAAACAGCCCTTGTCCATATTTATTGCCAAGTTCTCTTACTCTGCAAAGCAATCTACTGAGAAGGGCCGACTGTGCCCAGGAACCTTGTGAGTTTCTGGGAGACATTGGTCAAATCTATGCTTGGAAGCACTCTGACAGTGTACAAGGATGGACAACATTTCAAAGGCTGAGAACACCATTTGGCATTTTTTGTTTAGCTTCCCCTTTTGCCCATTTCTCTAGTAGCAGAGATACTGCATTTGCAATAATCAGAGTTAGGTATATTTTAATATCACAAATGCCAGTACTCAAAAAGCTACCGGTAAAGCTTAAAGAGTTATGAGCCGGTTACATAAGCTGCCAGTAAAAAACTAGGTTTTACAGTCTCTGAGACTGGGGGTTAGAGGTAGAATACATGATTCAAGAATTCAGGAACTAAATTGCTCCATTACATATTATCTTTTTTAGACAAATGCCTTTAAAAGCCAAGGAGTTCACACCGTTCCTCAGCTGCCTTCGTACACAGATATGACAACACCCCTTCAGATGTTGTGGCTATTGGTAAGAATTGAATCCGTAGCCTTCAATACCAAAAGAGTAAGCCCTAAAAATTGGCAGAAATTGAATCCATGACCTTCAATACCAAAAGAGTAAGATCTGAGCCAAAAAAGCTGGCCTTTATCTGTAAGGAATCAGTGGAATATTACAGACACCGGGGCTCGCTATTAGACGAAGACATGATTATACACTAAGCCAGTGTATTATTACACTTTCATTTCCTCTGCTGAAAGGTCTATTATCCTCTCTGTGAGCATGAGCTAATGTCTGTTGAAGGCAGTGTGAGCTTTTCATTGAGTTTAATCAGCCCTGAATCATGATCCACATGTGTGAGCCTGTTCATATCAGCTAGATAAACAAGGTGTAAGAAGTATGAAGAGGTGTCCTTTAAATATCTCTATGTCTATCTCTATATCTGCCTCCATTTATATATATATTTCTATATATATAGATATTCTATGTAAACACTGTTTTGGACATAACTGAATAGCTATCTGAAGGTGGTAACACAATGTGTGAAGGAATTCAGCCTAAATTTAATCAAGGGGTTGCAAAGGGCAACTTGGGTAAAACTGATAGAAAGACAGAGGTGATTTGTGGGTGAAAGGAAAAGAGGAGATGGGAGTTCTCAAGAGTAATCCTAGCAAAGAAAGGAAACTGAGAGGCAGCTTCGTGGTGGGTGGTTTTCCTTCTGTTTCTCTGAATAACTTGGCTATCCTAGGTCTGATAAACATATTCTCTTTACAGCTGTTTTTTATAATCAGTATATATTTATTTGAGGTTTGTTTTCTACTTTTTCTTTCTCTGTTACTGCAATGAATATTTTTTTTTCTCCGTCTCAGTATTTGCCTCATAGATTTTGGCCACTGGTTTAATGACAGTTCTAAATAGAGCATGAGGGGGTGGCACTGATCTCAACTGAATTTAGCCATATAAAGTCAGTCACCTGTTCTAGGTAAAACATGTAAGCTCACCTTTTAATCAATGGAGAGAGATATCAGCTTGTGCTGGTTTAGGCTGGGATAGAGTTAATTTTCATCCCAGAAGCTACTGTGTTTGGATTTAGTATGAGAAGAATGTTGATAATACTGATGTTTTCAGTTGTTGCTATAAATTAAGGACTTTTTCTGGTTTTTTATAGTCAGCTAATGAGCAGGTGTGCAGGAGCTGTGAGAGAATATAGCCAGACAGATAGCCAAGCTGGACAGTGGAAATATTCTGTACCATAAATTTTATGCTCACTTTATGAATAGGGTTGGCTGTTTTTTTCGGCTGTGCAATTTTCCAAGAGTTTGAATTCTCTCTTAGCCAGGAGTTCAAACTTTTTATTGGACTGCGAATAGGTCATTCGGTGGTGAGAAAAACAGTGTGGTATGTAGTTTGGTTTGCAAATTCATTATCACCATTGTTATTATCACTACTATTATTAGTATGAATGTTAATGTCAGTATTTACTTTGTTGTCTTGTTAAACTGTCTTTATCTTAACCCACGAGTTTCCCCTTTTGTCCATTCCTGCTGCCCATCTTGCTGGTAGGGAAGGTGAGGGCTGAGCGAGTGGCTGTCTAGTGTGTAGTTGCCAGCTGCCAGGTTAAAAGAACAAAAATGTATACCACACACCTTAGACACTTAGGATGAGATGAAACACTTTTTTGGAAGATGCTCATTAGCTTGCAGAAGGCTCATGGGCCACTTATGCCTGAGAGGTCACACATTGGTTCTCTGCCTCTATACCTATGAGTGTTTCGTGTTCTACTCTTTAAATATCTAATTCAGACCTAATTGAACAGCTCCTACATATAAGCCTACCTGAGCAGCTCCGTCAGTGGGCTGGTTTGTGTTTGCCACTTCACCGTGCATTGAGTTTCACCATGAATGCCTTAAACCTGTATGACAGCGAGAGTGGCAGCAGTCATTAAAAGTTGGTTCTCTGAATGTAGAGTGGGTCTAATCCAAAATCCATTATCAATGAAGCAACACTCCGAGGCTGTGCAAATAAAATGGAAAAATTTCCCGTTTTTCTAGTCCTGGGTCATATGAAATAGACCCTGAATTCTAAATATTTAATTATTTGAAATTATTGGCCGAGACAATGCTCTTATAAGGACAGGACTGGAGCTTTAGGACAGTTTTATATGGCAGGAAAAGGGGTCTTAGTCATCTTCAAGTACTTGACCTGACTCTATTAGGCAAACTTACACTACTGTGTATAAGAATGGCCACACTGAATCAAAGGTTTGTCTAGCACTTCGTCCTATGGCTGACATTTGATAGGCACTGATATTCAGAAACACTTAGGACACCAACATAAATAGAGCTGTCCTGCTGCGTGTACCCCTTAGCTTCTGTTAGTCAACAGTTCAGGAAATTTCTGAGCTGTAGCTTTTCATAAGTACTGTTATGTTTTACAGCCAGTCTCAGTCCTCCCCTCTGGTGTTCTAGTTAAATTTTCCAGCACAGCAGGGGATTTTCTAATGTATTTCTTTCTTGACAACTCCAGCTTATTTGCATATATCCTCATGGCAATTCATTGATGAACAACTAAGACTCTAAAAGGAACTGTACATGCTAGAGTTTTGCCTACACCTTAGATTTCCTCACTTTCATCCTGTGGTATAACCGCACAATTACAAATCTTTATTGTAACTGCCAAAATTTCCATTTCTGTCCGTGGAAATTACCCCTGCTGAAAAGCAGGTGAACACACTATCCTGCAAATTGTGGTTGATTGCCAGAAAGAGTCCATCCAAACTGAACTGCAATTGTGCAAGTACAGCAGTAGATAGATCAGTTTATATCTATAATATAGACAAGTATAGATTATAAATCAGTAAACACTCCCAGTAGGCTAGCTATTTCAGCCACAATTATTTATTGTAGTGGAGATTAACATACATTTGATGTGTGTATATAAAAGGTGACAGAATATACCAACTGAGAGAGAATTACATGGCATATGACTGCGGGTTGAATACTGCTGGGATCAGATTCTCCTTTGTATCAAACTCACAGAAACACTGACGCAATTCAAATCCTCTGTAGTTTGTCACTGCCTATAGAGAAATCACCTGGCCAGTATTATGCTGTCTGTAAATAAAGGAAAGCTATCATAAACCAGCCGCTCACTTTTTAAGTAAATAGATAACACAGTGCTGACAACTTTGAGCTCTCTGAAAGGCTCACAGAGACTTGCATCCAAAACTCTCTGCAGACAGTAGAAGTAACTTTCAAAGATTTGGGGCCAGGCTTTCTAAATTTCTCTATCCTCCCTTGCATCTTCCAGTCAGCTGGCATCAACATCAGCTACAGTAAATACTGTGGGAACTGAGAATACTTTGCACACTGTGTTATTGATCTGTAAATCATATTTTGATCAACTGAACCTGGAAACTCAAAACAGAGGCCAAATCATATGTTATATAGCAAGGGTGTATGTGCAGAATGGGAAACACTGAGGTTTGCATCTCCTCTTCTTTCTCCTACCAGAGTAAGGGAGTGGCCATGGCACAAACCCAGAAAGCATCCTCTTGATGGTCCTGGTGCTTCCAAGGGTGCGGTGTGAAGACTCATGTCTGAGGATGTGGCTCCATCCTGCAACTTCCCTCTTTCCCACCCTTCTCCTATCGCATGACTTGATGTGAGTCCCTCTTCATCACTAGGTCCGAAGAGGCAGAGCTGCAGAAGGTAGCTAGAGGAGGCTGGAAGATGCATTGTCTGGAGATCCAGGCGGTGTTTGCATGGCACAAACTGTGTGCTGTGTTGGCATCCTGAGCTATAGGATGTGTCTGTTCTCTGTAACATCTTCTCCTTGCCCTATACAAAGCTAGAATAGCTTGGATTGTGACATGGCTAACACCAAAACCGTGGAAGAACTTTGCTCTTTTGAGAACAGAATTAAGTTTCTGCTGCAGAGAACAAACTTTCTAATTAAACTTTCTCCAGTAACAACGTGGCATCTCTAGGGAGCTGGTTTAGACAGGAAAGAAGAGTAAAAAGGAGGGAAATAAAATTTCAGGCAGCAGTAATTTTTTTTGACATTGTCATTTTGGTGCACTTAGCAGGGTTGGGCAGGGCATCTGATCAAATTTACACTTGACCTGATGACCTCTGTCTGCCTTAATATCAGTGGAGACAAGTAGGCACTGCTAAGGCATGGCTCATCCCCTGAAAACAAACATCGGAGCCAGATGAAGCCCCCAGCAGTGCCAATTTCTTTCCATTGATCATCTAGGTCAGATAGAAGTGCTCACATTACAGACATAGAAAGATGAGGGGGGTGTGTAGCCTCCTGTAAAGACACTGCATTCTGTGCAGAAAAGCAGTTTCTACCTGTCCATCCACCAAGTATAAAAGAAGCCAATCGATTACGTGATTAAATCGTTTGGGTAAGACATATCTTCCTGACATGCTGGTGCGGGTACAAGTCTTGCAATAGCAGTAAAAGCTCTCAGTAATATCAGAAGATAAATATTAACAATTTATGTATCTTATTCTCCTTGGCCTGATATGTGATTTCTGGTGAGATATGGATGTTCAGCATTTTACATTATGGAAACTCAACTGTTACACTGAGATCTGTCACAGAATCTGTGAAATACAACTGAGGTTCAAAGAAATTTAAAAAAAAGAAAGGTAATTTGGTAACCTCTTAACTATTCTGGGTGAAATTAGTTTTTATCAATTTAGAGGATTATGTTTCCACATAAACTTTTATTGGCTACAAAGTCTTTATTACTCGAATCAGATAGGGTCTGGTTTTCTGGATCTTATTTTGGTCTCACAGAGATACTTAATTTTATTAGATTGTTTGATCTTGTCTAAGTGCAGCTGTTAATCAGTCCCTTACTGCACCCTCCTTTCTTCCTCTGTCTTTTCTGGAAAATTATTTCTGTCATTAAGACCAAACTCTGCTAGTCTTAGTAAAAATCATCTTGCCCATTGCTATCATAGCAAAACTTTACATCCTTTTCAGAAACCAGATGCTTTACTTACATCTGTCAGGTAGCTGAAAGAAGGTCTTGGTGGTTTTGGGCAGCTTTTTTACATTTGCCTCTGTGCATTGTTTTAGATCCATTGGTCATTAGCCCCACAAGTAGTTTGTACAGCATTACTGAGGATCTAGACCTTGCTGCTTGAATTACAGGTTTAGAAAATCAGGTTAATATGATTTTTTTTTTTACATTACACTTAAATACAGATGAGTGCTGTCAACAGGGACAGTTGTGAGATAACTTCCATTTTGTGTTTCTGTTCATATACAGATTTTTTCTGTGTTTAACCTGGTCTCAATCTTTCTGCATCTCAAAGATTTTAAAAATGTTTTTTCAGTCTTTGTTTATGAAAAGATAAAAATAACCTGCTGTAAAAAAAGCAGGTATTTATTCTTCATAAATAGAAAGTTTGTTTGTTGTTTTCCACGTTGCTAGCAATCCACTGTTACAAAGTATACAAATACACTACCAATTTATGCAAAAAGTCAAGGAACATGAATTAATGAGGAGGATGAAAAGAAAATTGATGTTGGACTGATCTGTTCTTTCAGCCTCTATAATTGGGCATTACAAAAGTCCTAATGTATTTCTACACCACCGAGGGTATAAGAAAGCTAAAAATAAAGTTAAATTAGCCATTGTGTATCTCTGTAATACACTACATGCATGTATAATTTCTAAGAAAGCAGCAATGTTCAACATGTACAAGAGGACTGAACAATACAGTTGAGAATCTGCTGTCTTGAGCACAATTAGATTTAAAGGAGATAAAGAGGTGATATGAAAGATGGTCTACAATTGCTCATTTCCTATTTATGGGAGATTTCTAAATACCCCCAAAGGGCATTGCTAGTGGATAGGCAGTCAGTCCACATCATCATCAGGTTATGATTTTGTCCTTTGCATCAGTCACACGCTGCAAACACTGTAAGTGATCGTAACTACGTAAAGGGCTCATCACCTGCTGGAGTTAATTTTTTGTTTGTTTTTGTTTGTTTTTTTGGCTTGTATGATGCCATTTCAGCAGCCAGGATATAAATAGCCAGACTTTCTAGATTGTCCCTCATATGAATCAACATTTTTCCCTGCCACCTCTGTGTTGGCCTATGTATGGTACTGAAATCCTGTTTGTATATGTGGATTTTCATGCACTATTCATGGAGGATTGCGTGTTATGCCAAGTGGGATGAAATAGTGCACTTCAAAATGATGAAATCTACAAATGACACATTAAAGGCCATACTTTAACCACTTTTATGGTTCACATAAGCAGGAAAACTAAGTCAATGAAGAAACAATAACCACAGGAAATTACCTCCCCTCTCCAGGTCCGTCCTATAATTGAGAGGAGCAAGACTGCAGTGCAGTGTATCACTCCTGCATGGCGCGGGGTAAAGGGACACACTCCACACAACTCAGTGCACATTAACCCAGATGAAGCGCTGGGCTCATGAAACAACACTGATCTGCTTAATTTGATCTGTTCAAAGCTATGCACACTTGGGCTCACTTCTTGTTTGGGGCAGGAATTTTTCCCTGATTTGGGTTATTTGCAGCATGTTGACTTGTAGGATGGAAGAAGTGATGCTCAGCTGCAATGACACAGTAGTGTGTGCTCTTCTGTCAGCATACTGACAAATAAATCAACACATACTCTCTCTCCCTGTCAGGACACCTCAGCATGCTGGTCATCAACCCTTAGGCTCTTGCAGCCACTGTATGCTGTGGTTTGTGGACATAATATGTTCTTTGCAGCTAAGAATTGGGTCTAAAAGGAGGAACTACTGTACCAACTCAGTGGCATTGCTTCTTCTATAGCTATATTTTACTTGTCCTTACCAGTTTGTTCGCCTCCAGAAGCTTAACAGGCTGAGCAGGTCTTTGAGTCTGAAAATCTCGGTTGTGCAAAATGCAGTTTAACAAACTGTGAAACTCCTGACAGTACAGAAACAATATTAACAGTAGATGATGATTAGAGCTATTTGAGTCTGACTGTTAATTGGATTGTTACAAATGAAACACATGGACCATTAAAAGAACAGCAAACGCGGTGGGTTGCAGTAGGGACAGCAGGCTTTGGCAAAGACAAATTGTTCATTAAGGCCGTATGATGACTATAAGTAGCAGTCGTTAACACCAGATTTCACTCTAATGGGATGCTTTTTGGTGCCTGGCTAATTTCCTTTCTCATCTTCTTGTGCTGCTTTAACGGACTTTTTCTTTTTTTGTGTTTGCTTTGGATTTGTTACTGTCAGGTGTACACACTCTTGCTCTGACAGTCTCCTGACAGGTTTTCTGTTTGCCTATTTTCTTGTGCAGCCATTTCTTAACTGAGTCACTGACATACACCAGGAAACACAGCAGTCCTTTTTAGCCTGGTGAGAATGCTTCAGTGCACAGGAGAGCACCCCCTTACTCTTTATCGTCCTGCTTGTTTCTTTCTCTTCCTAGGTTGGTCCTAGGCTACCTGCACAGCCACGATGCCAGACCCAGAAATACTTGTTCTCCACTGAAGCAGCCTCTTTTATCATTTACCCTGCCCTGAGCAGAAGCAATTCCACTGAAATAACAGCATAAGAAAAATCAGGAGTGAGGCCTCAGAGAAGCAATCCTCCACATATGCCAAGGTGGTATGTTAGTGCTCTAGGATGGAGCTGGCTCTGGGTAACTCCTTCAGATTGCATTTCTTAGGTATTTTTGACTGATTTCAGGATGGACCTGTATTACTCTGGTGTTTAATTCCTGGAGAAGTTCTGCACCAAGCAACATTTAGCACTAGGCAGCTACTGGCAGCATCTGAGCTGAGCACTGGGCGACTCCTGCCATGTGCCCTGGGGTCCTGCCTCACTGATTCCCACATCAGTGCCCTAGCTCCAGTGCTGGGTCTTGTCTTCAGCTCCTCATGAAGGCTTTTTTCCCTCAAAAACTGGTGCAGAACTACCTTTTCTTCAGACCAGCTCATATAGCCTTTTGCCCGGTCACGCTGTTCAGCGTAACACTAGATTTAGCACATTCCTTTATTCAGAGCCTCCTGGTACACAGTTTTAGTGCTGCCGAGAGGGTACATGGATGGGTCCAAGTCTCCAAAACCCCAAGCTCAAAGTGTCAAAGAGACAGTTCCTCTTTGTGTGTATTTGACCAATTGTTTATAAGTTATGTAGCAATGGGAAAATCAAGCCAACGGTTCTCATCACACATCTATTATGCCTATTTTTATTGCTTAATTACTTTATCTATACTCCTAGTACCCAAATTAACTCTAGTCTTTAACAACACCAAGTATTCAATTCATGCAATGTATATTTAAATGCTGTATTTAAACATTTTCCCAGTCTACTCGTCCTCTTTCATACAAATAACAAGTGTCTTGTGCAGACATTTATTAGTCCTCTGATGGACAACAGGCAGCCTGCACATCAGTCCTGTATGTAATTGGTTATCAGTCACACTCTTAAGCTGTCCATCCCTGGAGTTGCATAGCTACTTTCATCAAACATCACTTTTTTCAGGCCTTTCCAGCATTTTTTTAGCCCTTGCTTGGATAGAAGAAGCCTCAAAAGATTTCTAAGGGTGTGGTGCTGGTCAAGAAAAGAGTGAAGAGGGGAGGGATGTTCTGTTCGAGCTTTGTCCCAAATAGGTGAGGGACTTCTGGGGCTCATGGCAATGTCTTTTTAGCTTGATTCACAATTCTTTAGTAGCTTATATTGTGTTTTTATATCCAGTGGGATCTGCCTATAGGCAGCCCTGCCTGTATGAAATCATGTGCAGACCCAGCGTAGGCAGTTTTGTGAATTCACCAAATGCGTATGTGCTTGTGCAATCCATAGGAATGAAAATAATCAGATACTGCTACGGGGAAGGGTTTGCCAGTTTGGCATGTAGCTTTGCTTGAAAATTTAGACCGAATAAATTCATACAGATGCTCTGTCTATCAGTTGCTGCAGCTGTGTAGTTTTGAGGAGTTGGTGTCCTTCAGAGACAAGCCCATAGCAGACACATGGTGTGACAGCTGCATCCATCTCCACACAGACCTTGATTCTGCTGCTAATATAGTGAGCAGAAATATTTTCCCATGAGGAAGCCCTCTGACATAGAGATATCCCAGGCTGGGCATGGCCACCTTCAGACAGGTGACAATATTCGTAACGTGGTGGCCTGCGCTCTATATGGACAGAAATTGCTTTGATAACAGACTTCCTTTCAGTAAAGACTAAATGATGCTTCTCTCCAGTTGGTAAGATTAGTGCATCATACATGTTCTAAACACTGTCTCTCAAGCTGTCTGGCTTGAAATTCGGGTAGTGGAAATTACATTTTTTCCTCCTCCTGTATTCTTCAGCTGTTGAAGAAACAACTTTTCACAGGACAGATCAAACTTTACAATGTTTTTATAACTCAGAAATCTGATGTTTATAAGTACTTCCAATTATTTCTTACAGCAGGCCTTTCTAACTCCAAGAAGTAATTGATGTCATTGTGTTTGCTCCTTGTTAGGCAAAGGATATCCTGTAAAGTGTCTTAAGCAAAATTAATTGCTCCATTGATATACCTTTTATTGCTGATTGGCTGATGATATTCATAATACATGTTGATAGATAAATGCTTTTCTTGTGCAAAGTATCACAAAAGAAATCACCCACCAAAACTGTTTTCTTTGCAATAGGTGTTTAGCTGATACAGAAAGGAGATCTGTCACAATGAATAAAAAGCAAAGGTAATTTTTGCAACAAGGAGACATAATTCTCGAGAATTGAATCTGCTTTCTCTGGTCACAGGTAGACTATTCCCTGTGGAAAATACCCTTCTCCCTAAAATACTCCCCTTGTAAATTTAACTAATCATCACATTCGCTAAACTCATTATGGAGAATGAATGATGGACAGTGAATGCAGAATAATACAGGATGTGAACCTTTTCACTTTTCTGTGTAATTATCACTTTAATGCCAGTTCTTGAGGGTGAAGCTCATAGCTGGTTGCAAATTACATTATTCTTGAAATACACTACTGGAAGGTGAAGCCCTTTGACTGCACTATTGCCCTTAGTCAGTCTTTTCTAAGCCATCTGGGTGAAATAAATGGGGTGAAGACTGAGTCCATCACCCAGGGTGCATAAAGGCAGCTCTTGTTTGACCTAAATATGGCATGAGCCAGAGTGTGATGCTACCAGTCTGCTATCTACTGTAGGACTATACTTCTTTGTCACACATGACAAGTATAAGAAGGTTTGAAGTCTAGTCTGGTGGTGTTCAGTTCCAGTTGCATTTGTCTTGCAGAGCTTGAAGAAGAAAGTGGATGCCAAGCCTACACAGATGTACCTCGGTGGCTTTCAGCCAGTAGGCCAGAGTTGTGAGAATTACCTGTATGAGCCATGGTCCATACCCATGAATTGTGTGCTGAAAGATCTGTGAATTGTGGTAGAGAGAGTTTGCCTGTGCTGTGTGTCCATCTGTGTACTGAAATTTCTAAATGGATCCTTACCCTCACTGAAAGGTGTCAAGGGATCTACCAACCTGGAGAAGCAAGGCAGAGCTACTTTAAAAAGTTGGAGAACCGATTGCTATTTCTTTTTCCTCTCTAATCATCTTCAGGATCACCTTTTAAATGCAGAAAATATCAGTTGCATACAGATACATACAAGTTTTTCTGAAAGTAAAAGCCTTAAAAAAAAGCAAAGCCTGGAGTATCATTTTGCAACTTGGATTCAGTTGTGAAATGTGCTTGAATCCACTGTCCTGTGCCAGTCCTGTGCTGAGGGACAGAAAGGGTTTGGAGACCATTGGCTTGTGAGTATTTTAACTCACTGCTCCTGAGTAGCAGGCTTAGATGAGAGGTTGGTAATTTCTACCACCCCTAAACAAGAACAAAAGGGGTTTGTGGTCAGTACTCAAACTGTTGGTAATTTTCCCATCCATACAGCATCACAGGAAGCTGGAATTCAGGTGGTAAAGTATTAGGTAGCATTTATATGTGCCTTTCAGAGAGCTTGTGGAAATCAAGAGGGGATCATACTGTCCATAAAAACACAGCTTGACATCAGGACCCCAAACCAACCTGCTTATGCTGAAGTTAATAGAAATTTCTGCCTTCTTTTTCGCATGAGCAAGAGCAGGACCCGAGAAAGTTGCTGCTACTGGAGTTATTTAAGGCAGGAAGTGCTGAGATAATCAGAATCGGGCCCTTTGATTATTTTCTGCTGCTCTGTTCTGACCTTCTGACCTGCTGCTTCTTTTCATCAGAAAATGCAGAACAATATTAATTTGTCTTACACAAATCACATTTTCTTATTAAACAGAATCCCACACCTGGATCTTCGCTCCTTGAGAGCTCCTTTGCATATCCTGGTGTCTAATCGCCAGCCACACTGACCTTCAAGTGCTTTGTGCAAAATGTGCTGAAGAATGACCAAGAACAATGTTTTAATAACTTCACTAGCTTGTTAAAATATGGGAAGAGATACTTTATTGTGTGAAGCAGCTGGTACTCATTCCAATAGGATTTACCAAAAGACTTTTTTTGCTTCTGGCTTTAGGATGAGTAATAATTGATCCCAAGAGGACAGCTCAACTAATCTCTGAACAAAACATAATTATGATAAGTATTTTCGAAAATTTAATTATTCTGCCACTGGGAACTTGCAGCCTTTAGAAGAGATCAGCTTCTTACCAGATTCATTTGGACTAGTAACTTGTAAAGGGACAAATAATATTTAACTCCCATCACAAAAAAAACTTTAATTTTGGTCTCATTAAAAAAACTAATCAAGGGTTATAAAGGCAATTAATCAAGGGATATATTCTTTACTCTGAATGACATTGGTTTTTGGACGAAGACCCAAGTCCTCAACAGCACACAGTTGTCCGGACAGGAATTAGAGATCTAACACTCATTGTTTTTGATAGAATGATTTACTGAACTACCTTTGTGGGTCCAAGACTAAATCCTAGTGGGGACCTGGGCTTTCAAGAGACACTCGCAAACACCAGCTGGCATATGTGATGCTGTCTAAATGCTGATGTTACACAGCAGTGACTGAGATACTGAGAATGGCTCTGACACCTTTTTCTGTGGCACACTGGTGGTTTGGGCAGCAGAGGCAGAAAGCAGAGCAGCATCAATGCAGTCAGACAGAGCAGGGAAATTGTTTCACACAAGGAGAGTAAAGACTGTATCTTAGCTTTTTTAAATGTTAGAAGGAATTTGCCATAATTCACTATTGCACAAGCGTATTCACAAACCTCCTCTGAATGGCATCTATACTTTGTGGGTTCTGACATCCTCTAGAGCACCTGACAAAAATATATTGAGGCAAAGATCAGAGCTAGAGAGGCTGCACATCAGAGTAACAGCAAATCTTAGTCAGGTAACAATTGGATTTTGGTTTCCAGAACTACTGCTGGAGGTGTGATTTCACAAAAAAGAATTAATTCTTGCAGTGAAAGGTGGCTGGGACAATGTATTCCTGGTTTGTTTTCAGAGGGAGCTCTCAGTGGTAAATCAGGTTTCTGCTCCTAGGCTCCAGGAGAGACAGTATAGAAATATTTTCAGGAAAAAAACTGTTTACAATGTACAAAAAATACCTTTAAAATAATAAAAGCCACAACCAAATCACAAAACCAAAAAAAATAACATGGAGAAAACAAATATATTTTCTACTGCCTCCAAATGAAGACTCAGTCTTTCTGTCTGTGGTAAAATAGTCAAAATAATTGAAAGAATCTATCTCAGTGTCCCACGAAAATCTTGTCTCCTTTAGTCAAGCAGTGTAAATATATTTTTGTTGGTGGGAAAAACTATATTATTATTCTAGACTCTTTTCTCAGTTCCCTGAGGTAGCCTTAATAGGGGACTCTGAAGATAAACAAGTGCTCCCACTTATGAAATTCAATTTCACTGCATACCTGACATAGTAGTGCTTAAGAATGAAAATGGGATGGTGGGTACATCTTCATCCAGTCTGCTGTGATGTGTAGATTTATCTGTTGTTCCACTTATTTCCATCATGCTAAAACTCAGGGGCTTATATCAAATAATAATATTGACACTGAAAAAGCCATGGAGTCAGACTCTGATCTATAAATAACACCGTTACTACACAGTGTGGTGTGCATGAACCGTCAGTTGTCACCTCTTGATGTTCTGATCTACAGAGTGGTGAAAGGAGGGATGTGTTTTGCTGTATGTTAATGTCAGATCCAGTTAGGAGCTGCAGATTTTGGAAGGGACAATTTGGAGCTACATGAAGCATGGGAACAGGCTGCCCAGGGAAGCGGTTGAGTCACCATTCCTGGAGGTATTTAGAAGACGTGTAGATGCAGTACTTAGGGACATGGTTTAGTGGCAGACTTCACAGTGTTAGGTTTATGGTTGGACTCATTGATCTTAAGAATCTTTTTCCAACCTAAATGATTCTGTGATTCTATAATTCTATGACACAAATTGCACTGGTGCTGCTAGAGATAAACTTTGGGATTGTCTGGAGATTGGAGACGGAACAACTTTCAGAGAAACAGACAGCACTTCTGAATCCATAGAACAAGCAGCCAAGACTCATGGATTCAGTTACTTGGTCCCAGGTTTGGGGAAAGCAGAAAATGTTTGGGGGTGAAAGGGAGCCCTGCAATGTCTACAAGCTGCGGTGCCACGCTACCACCATCTGCTTATTGTGAAGTGGGTGTCCCAAGCGGTTTTGCACTGTGCATGTCACCACTCAGAGAATTTTAAAGATAGTTAGCGAGTAAGATGTGTATGTATAATCCCATATTTTCTTTGGTATGACACTGTTTTACTGGGGAGGGCAGTAACTTTAAGAGGTTCCCAGGGGAGCTATGTGCTGTGTTGTGGACAATGTCACATCGTTACCACTCTGGTGAGCTAGAGAAAGTGGATTGCAAAATAGAAATGTATGAGTTAGTGTTTCACAGACCTCTCTGTGAATTATTTGTCTTGCAAGTAAAGGATTTATTTCTGCCAGATATTTATTCAGGATTCAGACTCAAATCTGGAAGTCAAGCTGGAGACTCCTTCCTATCCATCATCACTAGTAATATGAGTTCTTTGGGTCAATTTGCCGCTGTGCAAATCCATTAGCCTTCAGCCAGACTGCAGGATTTCTGTAGCTGGGCTCAGTGCATAATTTGCACACAATGAAGTTATACAATTGACAATGTAATGCACATACATCTCTGTGTCTTCTGCTTTTAATCTGTAAGGTGATCTTTATTGGTGGTCCACCTTTTCCTCTTACATTTTTTTTTCTTCATTTTTTATGAGGGTTTCAAACAGCTTGCTTTCTCTGTCTTTTCTAGGGCTTTTTATTGACACTAATGGGTGGCTGTTATTTAAATGACTAATGAAGTGGATTCAGGGTTAAATATTGATTAATTGTTAAGGAGTCTGGATTCAAAGAGGGTGGTTGTACAAAGGGCTGCAACATGTGATGATGGAAATGCCAGGAAGGAAAAGATCATATTTATTGGTTGATTTTGTCATAAATTACCACACAGCTTTAAAAAATAGTGCCATAAGCTTTTCAACTCCAGATCTATCTTTACCTGCTGTAAAGAGAATATTATTTTCCCTGTCATGCTACTACAAAGAAAGGATTATGTGGCATGACTGTGTCTACATGCAGAGAGGCAAAGAGAATCCAACCACCGTATCCAGATGTTCTTGTCAGAGCATCATGTTGCCTGATTGAACTTGAAGGCTGGTTGGTGTTTGAAATCCAGATCCATTTCCCAGGTTGTACATTCCTCACCAGTAAGACTCTAGTTCCCTCAAATGCTCAAACTGTGAGCGATTCCTAATATACATCTGTACATGGAGCTTGGAGTCTTTGAATGTGTTGTGCAGCTCTGTAGTCCTAATGGCAAATCCTTAGTTGAAAGAGTCTGTGTTCTACTGAAACCAGGCAAGTCACAGTGGTTTAGCACAGAACTGGAATAAATTTGCGTAGCAGAAGCAGTTAGTGAAGGACAGAAATATCCTGTGGGATGCTGGACCTCAAAGAGCCACCAATTTTAGGAGGCAGAAGAAAGTATCAGTTGCAGTTCTCTCCTACTATCTCCTGCATTATTGTTTCTTGCAACAGGAGATAACAGCTGCATGGCAAAGACAGTGAAACTGCTGAAATCAGTGGACATGGTTTAGATATACTATGGCAAAAGTAGGATCAGAATTTAGTTTCCTCCTTTTATGCCTTAGATATGTGTCAGTTCATATTTTTGCCCGGTCTCTGCCTAGGTAGAGAATGGCCAGGAAGAGCTTGGTTTAATACAGAGATAAAACAAATTCTATCAGGAAGTAAGGGGGGAAAAAAAGCAACTCTTCTTGCCTGATGACCCATACAAAAGAGCTCATTTTTCTTTCACAACAAAACCAAGGAAGTGATTTTCATTCTGAAGGAAACTGCACAAAACACATGAAAAGTGCTTTTTCCAAAGATTTCTCTCCAAGGCAGATACACCTTGCGTCCCAATGACAACTGAGGACTGGTGCAGTCCTCGTGCTTCAGAGGAGGATGAGGTATATTAGTCCTGAATTACAAATGAACAAGCTATGTCCTCCTGCTACATTCAGATCAGAGAGATCGGTCTCTCCACCATTCTCAGCAACTGGTTCTGCTGCCCATCATTACGATACGTTAGCACTTGTCATTCAAGATCCATGGGCAATAGCAGTTTCTGACTCTGTTCCATTAGCATGCATTTCACTATCAGGCTGCAAAACTGGTGTGACTAAGAGACGTACAGAGAATTAAAGGAGCCCATTCTGTGTGAAATAACTAGTAAATCTCTGGTGCAGCTGTCTGTTTTGGTGTATCTGATATGCAATCCTGGACATACTGGTTTTAGTCACATCAATTTATCGAATCAAGAGATGAGGGGTCACTATCAGAAGCTCCAAACGTTTCTGTGCCTGTATGTGGAAAGTCAAAACAAGGAGGGCATTCTAGCTTTGTCTCTTTTTGTTGCATATTTTTTGTTAACAGTGGTGATCTGAGGCAAGCATGAATTTTAAGAGCAAAAGTAAAACTGCAGAGACCAGTGCTCTAGAGATTTCTGCTTCTCAGCATTGAGTAATACATTTCCGCAAGCCAGCGCATTGGCTTCTAAGAGGGGGGAACAAATAGGACCGTAAGGATTCATTTTTCTCCCAGACAGCAGTGTTTGCTGCTTTGTGGGCAGGTTTGTAACCCTGAACAACAACAGTCTTTATTAGTTACTTGGCTACCATGACTGGTAAGACTGCCTTCCTCGCTGTAGTTTGGCTTTTTGTGCTGTGAAAGGTCTGTGCTGCTGGGGTGAGAAGCAGCCAGCAGGCAGGAGGAGCCACAGCTCCGAGGGGCACGACTACAAGGAGATGTTTCTTCTCAACAGCCAAACAAAAGACCTTTGTGTTTGTACTTTCAGACGGTGACCCTATGTCTCACGGTTCAATAAATCAGTATCTCCAGAAACAATCTGGTCATGCCTGATGTCAAACATGCCCAAACAGTAAACCACTTCAGAGCTGTGCTGCGTACCAGGGTTGAGTGGAGAGATCATTTGTCTACTTCTATACATTCAAGCAGAGCTGCCTTGTACCACTGCTGAAGCTCTTAGCACAAATAAACTCTCTACTACCCAACTGAGAACTAAAAAGCTGCAATGAAGCTTGCCTGGTTTTAAAAGAAGCAGAGTATAACTAGCACTAGATGCTTCCTAAAACTTCAGATTCCCTTGAACCTTTTTGACAATTCAGACCCTTTCTCTGATGTGCTAGCTGCAGAAATGCTTGTATGCAGTTTTGATTTGAAGAAACAGGAGTTTTGCCCTCATGAATTACAGAAACACCAAAATGCAGGCTTGGACCTTTGCAAACAGCCAGTGCAAGATGCCACAAGAGTGTAAGAATGTAAGAGTGGCCATACCGATTGAGATAAAAGGTCCATTAACCTCAGCAGTGGATCCTGTTGCTGCTCAGCAAGCCTTTGTTCTCAGTTCCTGCAAAACCCTGAAAGGGAGATACTGGCTCCAAAAAACCTGTGTCATGGCTGTATCAAGACCACTGGGTTTGAGAGTTTCAGCCAGCTGTGTTGTGTTTTCCAGCCCTTTGCTGCCATACAGACGGCAGCCACCGGCGCTGGTGAAATGGCTGCAACAGCAGCAGTGTCTGTGCTGGCTATCCAGTTTAAATGGGAGGAGCCAAAGATGAAACAAGTGACATTGAATCTAATACTTATTATAGCTTCTACCAACTTGCCTGTTGCAGCTATCAAGCTTTCAGGCTGTTAGTGATCTAGGTCCCTCTGCGATCCTGTTATTTTCCACCCTCTACATCCTTCAGTTCCCAAGGAAGCTTTAAGTGAAAGATTAAATGTTGCCATTGATAATTCAGCTATTTCATCACTGACTTCCCTAAGGAGGAGTGGATGTCCTGGTCCCTTGCTAGTCTTCACTTCGCCTATTTCTACCATCACCTTTTCTGTGACTATTTGAATCTCAGACATACCTACAGTCTACCAAAGGGTATACAGGGATCTTCTCAGTTTCTTCTACAGCAAACACCAGTAAAAAGTATTTATTAGTTGTCTGGTAATGACCTTGTCTTCCCTGAGTGCTCCTTGTCTGCTGTGATCATCAGCTGGCCCTACAGACTCTCTGGCAGGCCTTTTGCTCCTGGTGTATTGAAAGAAGAAGCTACAATTTGCATTAATCTTATAGTCGATTGCTTCTCAAACAGTTCTTCTCATCTACCTGTTTTTATTTTTGTGCTTACTAAACAGAATTTATGATACTTCACTATTGTTTTTATTATTATCTTTTGGTTTGGGTACAGTTTCAGTCAGCTGAATGATGCCTTCTTAATTCTAGTAACTGCTTTTTCTTTGCTGTGTTGACACAGAGGTTTCCTTTTATAATTTCTCAAGACTTTCTTAATGGGTGGTATTCACTGGTACTTCCAGTTTTCCATCCTTTAGTCATCTCCACACTGGCTAAAAGACCTTAATTCCCTTAGCTACCTGTTTTAGCTTTTTAACAAGCTTCCTCACTATTACTGAAGCTGTCTATTTGAGTTTAGCTCTACTGTACTGGAATCAGAGAATCACAGAATCACAGAATGGTAGGGGTTGGAAGGGACCTTTGTGGGTCATCTAGTCCAACCCCCCTGCCGAAGCAGGGTCACCTACAGCAGGCTGCACAGGACCTTGTCCAGGCGG